>Ga0207427_100043_pt1 | contig 249595 bp, 221 predicted proteins | sample AraplaCL_Cvi_mMS_FD_184268 | JGI IMG/M metagenome (GOLD analysis project Ga0207427, IMG submission 184268) | Arabidopsis root microbial communities from the University of North Carolina, USA - plate scrape CL_Cvi_mMS (SPAdes) (version 2) | ecosystem: Host-associated > Plants > Roots >... | reverse complement strand
GGCCTTCAGTGAGAAAAGCCTTGAAGTACAGCGCAATGTGGTGATAGAAGAATTTAAACAGCGTTACCTGAATCAGCCTTATGGCGATGTATGGCTGAAACTGCGGCCAATGGTTTATAAAAAGCACCCGTATCAATGGGCTACCATAGGCAAAGAGATTAAACATATTGAGGATGCGAAAATTGAAGATGTAAAAGCCTTTTTCAAAAAACATTATAATCCGCAGAATGCCATTATGGTGGTGGGCGGTGATGTGACGCTGGAACAGGTAAAAATATTAGCTGAAAAATGGTTTGGCAGCATCCCGGCGGGCGAGAAATATCACCGCAACCTGCCGCAGGAACCGGAACAGCATGAAGAACGCCGCGACACTGTTACCGCTGCGGTGCCGCTAAATGATGTGTATATAGCATTTCAGATGGGCGACAGGCTGGATGAGTCATATTATACTGCTGAATTGCTGTCGGACATTTTATCGAGAGGTAATTCGTCGCGTCTTTACCGCGGATTGGTGAAGGATAAGCAGATCTTCAGCGAGGTGCATGCCTATATGACCGGCAGTTTGGATAAAGGCATGTTTGTGTTTGAAGGCAAACCGTTGGAGAATATCAGCATAGAACAAGCCGAAGCTGCAATATGGGAAGAACTGGAAAAGATAAAAACCATCGATATACCGGCTGATGAACTGACCAAAGTTCAGAATAAAACCGAATCTACGATGATCTTCTCGGAGATGTCGCTGTTGGATAAGGCGATGAACCTGGCACAGTTTGAACTGCTGGGCGATGCCGATATGCTGAACCATGAGACCGCTAAATACCTGAAGGTTACTGCCGGGCAGATCAAAGCACTGGCAAATCAGCTCTTTAGAAAAGACAATTCATCGACCTTAATATACCTTGCCGAAAAAGCAGCTTAATACAAATGGCCGTTAGTTATATACAATAATTAACGACCAATGACTAATGACCAAATGACGATAGACAGAAAACAAGCTCCTGAATTCAGAGGCGTTGATAATATCAATCTCGTAAAGCCTGAACACCGGGCACTGGAAAACGGCGCCAACATCTTCAGCTTCAACTCGGGCGATGCAGAACTGGTGCGCATAGAATGGATCTTTGGAAATCAGCGCTTTAATCCTGAAAAACCGTTGCTTAACGTAGCGGTGAATACCATGCTGACCGAAGGGACTAACAAATTGTCCGCAGCGCAAATTGCCGACAAAATTGATTTTTACGGTGCCTTTTTGCAGGTTGATTACGGATACGACAATTCGTCGGTTACGCTGTATAGCTTGAATAAACATCTGCATCATACCTTACCGGTAATGTATGATCTGATCACCGATTCTATTTTCCCTGAAAAGGAATTGGAAACTTATGTTCGCAACCAGCAACAGAAGCTGCAGGTGAACTTGCGCAAAAATGATTTTGTAGCCCGCCGCGCCTTTAATAAAGCTATTTATGGCAATACGCTGTATGGTTTGGCTGCAGATGCGGATACATTTAAAACGCTGAATCGCGAGGATATGCTGGTACATTTTAAACAGATGTACCAACCTGCTAACTGCACCGTTGTAGTGGCGGGAAAGATAGAAACCGACATGCTTAACATGATTGCCGGAATGTTTGGAAAAGATTGGAGTAACACCGGGGCGAAAATAGATACTGCCCAACCTGGAATTGCCCCGGCTGATGAACATTTTTATTTTATTGAAAAGCCCGAGGCCCTACAGTCGGCTATCCGGATGGGAACGCCATCTATTAACCGTACGCATCCTGATTTTCCTTCTTTACAGGTATTGAATACAGTTTTGGGCGGATATTTTGGTTCAAGACTGATGGCTAACATTCGCGAGGATAAAGGCTATACCTATGGCATCGGCTCTGGCATGAGTTCGCTGAAGCATTCTGGAGCACTATTTATTGCCACAGAAGTTGGCGCCGATGTTTGTAAAGCTGCTGTGACCGAAATAGAAAAGGAAGTAAACCTGCTGCAAACTGACTTGATTGAGGACGACGAACTGTCGCTGGTGCGTAACTATATGCTTGGCTCGCTATTAGGCAGTTTGGAGAATGTGTTCTCGCATGCAGATAAATTCAAAAACCTTTATTTTTCAGGGCTGGGCTATGATTATTACGACCGCTATGTGGAGACCGTGAAAACAGTGACTGCAGATAGGGTAAAAGAGTTGGCTAATCAATACCTTGATCTGAATAAATTCTACAGGGTGATTGTAGGGAAATATTAAAAGATTTCGGATTTTGGATATTCGATTTCGGATTTAAGTATCGCCAAAATAAGTATTTTTGTATATGGAGACTTTGATTGTACAACCCAAAACTAAAGAGCAGTTGAAAGCATTAAAGGCATTCATCAAAGCGCTTAAAATAGATTTTAAGTTGCAGGAGAGCCCTTATGACCCGGAGTTTGTTGAGAAAATTCAACAGGGTAGGGAGGATATCAAAAACGGCAAAGGGGTTAAGATATCGACCGAAGATTTATGGAAGTAATCTATGCTCCGCAAGCAGTAGAAGATCTGAAATATTGGAAAAGATCCGGGAATAAGTCAGTACAAAACAAAATCCAAAAATTGATTGAGGCGATCTTGGAAGATCCTTACAACGGTATTGGTAAACCTGAGCCTTTGAAGTATAATTTGGCGGGTGTTTGGTCGCGTCGGATAACTAAGGAACATCGACTGGTGTATGAAGTTAATGAAAATAATGAACTCTTCATCTTAACTATTCTTTCGTTAAAGGGACATTATTTAAAGTAATAGCGTTTTAATCATCAGATTGACATTTTTAATCGTCAATCTGATGATTTCCTAAATCCATCATCCGAATTCCAAAATTTTTATTAACTTTGCCCGGCAAATAATAACTCCAAACACATTATTTGCTATGCAATTAGACCCCCAAAAATTTGTCGCCGAAGGATTAACTTACGACGACGTTTTACTCCTCCCTGCTTATTCTGAAGTTTTACCGCGTGATGTTGACACCAGCACCTGGCTTACCAAAAAAATCAAACTGAACATCCCGATCATGTCGGCTGCGATGGATACTGTGACTGAATCGTCATTGGCAATTGCCATTGCTCAGGCCGGCGGTATCGGTATTCTGCATAAGAACATGAGCATCCAGGCCCAAGCTGAACAGGTGCGCAAAGTAAAACGCTCGGAAAGCGGGATGATCCAGGATCCGGTTACTTTGCACGAAAGCGCCAAAGTTGCTGATGCTGTGAAAATAATGGGTGAGTATCGCATAGGTGGTATCCCTATTGTTGATGCAGGCAATAAATTAAAAGGTATCCTTACCAATCGTGACCTTCGTTTTCAAAAAGAAATGGACCGCCCGGTAAGTGATGTAATGACCAAAGACAATCTGATCACGGCGCCACAGGGAACTAACCTGTTACAGGCAGAAGAGATTCTGCAAAATCATAAAATAGAAAAGCTTCCTGTTGTTGATCAGGAGGGCGTTTTGCGCGGTTTGATCACATTTAAGGATATCCAGAAATTTAAGAATTACCCAAGCGCCTGTAAAGATGAGTTTGGACGTTTGCGTGTCGGTGCAGCTGTTGGAGTAGCTGCCGATAACATCGACCGCGTGAAGGCGCTTGTTGTTGCCGGTGTCGACGTGATCACTGTTGATACCGCGCACGGACATTCAAAAGGGGTTATCGATATGGTGAAGAATGTTAAAGCACTTTATCCCGAGCTGCAGGTTATTGCCGGAAATATAGCTACCGGCGAGGCTGCCATTGCCCTTGCCGATGCGGGCGCCGATGCGGTGAAAGTAGGTATAGGGCCGGGTTCTATTTGCACCACCCGTATCGTAGCCGGTGTGGGCGTGCCTCAACTGTTTGCCGTTTACGAGTGTGCCAAAGCCCTGGAAGGTAAAGGAATTCCGGTAATTGCCGACGGCGGTATCAAGCAAACAGGAGATATCGTGAAAGCGATAGCAGCTGGTGCAAGCTCAATTATGGCAGGCTCTCTGTTCGCCGGTGTAGAAGAATCTCCCGGTGAAACCATCATATATGAGGGCCGTAAATTCAAATCATACCGCGGCATGGGCTCGGTAGATGCAATGGACAAGGGCTCGAAAGACCGTTATTTCCAGGATGAAACCGATGTGGTAACCAAATTGGTTCCGGAGGGGATTGTGGGTCGTGTGCCGTTTAAAGGTAATCTTGCCGAAGTTGTTTACCAATATGTTGGCGGTCTGCGTGCTGGTATGCACTATTGCGGTGCTGCCAATATAGAAGACTTGCAGAAAGCTAAATTTGTAAGGATCACAGCCGCCGGTATGAAGGAAAGTCATCCGCATGATATTACGATCACTAAGGAGTCGCCGAATTATACGCGTTGATAGAGATTAGTTAATTGGAGATTAGAGATTAGGTCTTCTTTTCGATATAGAACCTTGCGAAGTTTAAACTTCGCAAGGTTTTTTGTTTTTACACTGCATCGTAATAGAGTCCCGCCGCACCCAGTATTCCGCTGTTGGCAAGTTCAGAACGTTCTATCTTTAATCGTTCAACACTTTTAGGATACACCAGCGTGCGTATACGTTCCCACATGGTTTTCTCGAAATAATTATAGGCTAACTGTACGGATCCTCCCAAAATAATAAGCGAGGGGTCGTAAGTGTACATCACCAGTTTAATGGCGTTGCCGAGGTGAGTACCCATTTCGGCATAAAGTTTCAAGGCTTGATCGTCACCTTTTTGTGCGTTTTTGAATACTTCCTCGCCGTTTAATCCATAAACGTTGCTGAAAAAGGAACCGCTGCAATAAAACTCATAATTGTTATCAAGATAATCTACACAGCCAAATTCGCCTGCGCCGCAATTGGGGCCGGCATATAATTGGTTATTGATGATTACACCCGCGCCTAGGCCTGTGCCTAAGGTAAGACCGATCATATTTTTGGCGCCTCTTCCCTTACCGAAATAGAATTCGCCGAGCGCAAAGCAATTGGCATCGTTATTTATAAATGCGGTGACTTTGTATCGTTCTTCCAATAATTGTTTCAGATGTACTTCCTTCCACGAGGGGATGTGCACCACATCGTAAACAATACCCTGTTCCACATCAACCACACTGGGTACGCCAATGCCTATAGCTTTAACATCTTTGTCTATCAATTGGTCTACAATAAAATAAACGTCCTCCAAAACCTGTTCTTCGGTGCCTTTGGTGTTGATCCTGCGGGAAATGATCTCTGAAATAGAATCGCCGTTCACTACCGCGCCGCGGATATTGGTGGCGCCGAGATCGATGCCTATAACTTTTGCGTTGTTCATTTAGGGGTTAGTCTTTTTTATCGAATATAGTTTTGTTAGTGACAAGCGGTTTGGCCCAGAAGCCAATACAAAGGATGTAGCCAAAGGTAAGGTACAGGAAGAACATCCCGTGGTTCAATCCAACTAAATTGCCCAGGCCGCCTATCAGCAATTGTACAACCGCGCCGCCTATGATGCCGGTAACCAATATGCCCGCAAATGAGCCGTGGTGTTCATCGATAGAACTTAATGCAAGCGAGAATATAATAGGATACATGACCGACATGAAAAATCCAACGATTGAAAAGGAATAAAGCGATGTTTTTGCATCGCCAAAAAAGGCAAATGAAAGCGCGATAATGGCTGCGATGGTAAAGGCCACCAGCAGTTTACGACTATCCATCAACTTAAGCAGGAACAGGCCTAAAATACCTCCGGCAGTCATCAGTCCCCAAAACCAGGCTACGGCATTTGCGCCCTGTACCTGTGGATCATAATGGTGATAGCGTTTCAGGAATTCGGACATCCAGTAGGATACGCCTTGCTCGGAACCAACATAACAGAACAGGGCGATGAAGTAAAGAATAACAATCGGTTTTTTGAAAAGCTGTACATGTGTTTTCCAGGGGCCGGCTTTTTCGTCGCTGGCTAATTCAACCTTTGGAAATTTAGACAATAACATGATTATGAACATAAAAAGGCAGATCACAGCAAACAACCAGTACAAGGATATCCACGGTAAGCCAGCCGGAACAATATGTTGAAATACGCCATGTGGATTGCTCTTTAAATTCAACACCATATACGAATAAACCAATGGGCTCAGAAACGATGCCGCTCCGAAGATCAATTGTGCCAGCACCGAGGTAAAAGCATAGTTTTCCTCGCCGCCTGCTACTCTTAGCAATGGGTTGATCACAACTTGCAACATAGCCATACCGCAGCCTATTAAGAAGAGTGATAAAACAGCCGTGAGATAGTTTGGTGAAATAGCTAAAATTAATGACCCGATAAATGCCACCACGAACGCCGCAACCATGATTGTCTTCTCATTGTATCTCTGCACCAGCATGCTCGAAGGGATGGACATTACACCATACGCTATAAAGAATGCAAAGGGCAATACGCCGGCCATCAGATCGCTCAGTTTAAAATCCGCAATGAATTCGGGCGAGAGGGGGCCAATGATATTCGTTAAAAATGAGATAACGAAGAACGTAAGCATAATGAGCGTTACGATGTAGTAATTGCGTTTCATGAATTTGATTTATAGTTGGTTTGGGGTTGATAGACTTACATATTTAAAGCAAATCTTTAGCATTTACAAGTTATTAAACTAATTTAAAAAGTGTGAGGCGGTTTTGTAGGGGCTGGTGGCGGGATTTAAGGTTGAAAACGCTTTTTTTTAACCTCGTTTTAACAGGAAAAATCAATAAAAAATCAATTTTAAGAATTTGTTATAATGAGAAAAATTAAAAAATCGATAGCTTTTGTGCATAACTACCATGTTGATAACCTGTGAAAAATAGTCAAAATAAAAACGAATTAGCTATGTATCAGTACATTCAACTATGGTATAAAAATGTTAAGAACGTGTTAAGAAAAACCACAAAAAAAGCTTGACATATATTGCCTGACGCGCTATCTTAGAATTATCAAGAACGACGTACTTTGACAACCTTACAGGATTACAGAACTGAATCGGGCGAACTTTCGGGGGAGCTAAAGATCACGGGACGTACCTGGATTGCCTGAATAATAAACGGCGCGAGCCGCGGTAGATGCAGGATCATAAAAAGAGGTATCGGCAAGGATTGCAATTTTTTACGGAGAAGTGCAAACACCGCCAGATGAACTGAAAGGAATCAATGTCTGCAAGGACAACAGAATAGCAGATCGGTCAGAACTACACAAAACTTGATGCTTTATGCGCAGCTACGGTTGACATAGGGTTTGGAAACGGGAACAGAATCGCAAGAGGACGTTCCCGTTTTCGCTTTTACACGATTTTTTTCCTGGCAGTCTGCGATAAGATTTCCCCTGCAGACTTAAATTGCTAATTTAGCAGCAATGAGCAAAGACGGCAAAAGCAAGAGTAACGGCAGGCCAAAAATATTTGTTTTGGATACCTCGGTGATCTTATACGATCATAACGCATTCGAAAATTTCCAGGAGCACGACGTTGCCATACCTATCCAGGTGCTGGAAGAGCTTGATAACATGAAAAGCGGGAACGATACCCGCAACTTTGAAGCCCGCAGCTTTATCAGGCTGATGGACGACATCTCACATAACCACCTCATTAACGAGTGGCGTCCCCTCAACGGAAAAAGCAAAGGCAATTTCAAAGTGATCATGAACGCTGGCCCGACTACCCAGGCCGAAATAATTTTTGGTTCGGAAAAAACCGACAACCGCATACTGGACGCTGCCTTGAGCGTTAAAGCGGAGAATCCGGATAAAAAAGTAATCCTGGTATCGAAGGATATCTGCCTGCGGTTAAAAGCAAAAGCATTAAGCCTGCATGCCGAAGATTATGAAACCGGTAAGATCAAAAACCTTGATGAGCTTTACACCGGCGGCAGCACGATTAATAAAGTATCCGATAAATTCATCAATCAGCTTAACAAAACGGAAAGTATGCCCGGTGATGACCTTGACGTCATAGAACCGGTTAATAATCACTTTTATGTGCTGAACGGCAAAAAGGGCTCGGTACCTGCATTTTACAATGCACAGTCTGCATTATTGGAGAAGGTGATTGAGCAACCGGTTTTCAACATCCATCCGCGAAATATGGAGCAGTCCTTTGCTATCCATGCGCTGCTGCATCCGGATATCAAGCTGGTAACCATACAGGGCAACGCCGGAACCGGGAAAACGCTGCTGGCTTTAGCAAGTGCATTGGAGCAGCGTAAAAACTACCGGCAGATCTTTGTTACCCGGCCAATAGTGCCGTTAAGTAATAAGGATATCGGCTTTTTGCCGGGTGATGTTAAATCAAAGATCGACCCATATATGGCTCCGATATGGGATAACCTGAAATTCATTAAAGACCAGTATGCCGATGATGAAAAAATGCAGGCCAAAATAGACGAACTTGTAGTTAACGACAAGATCTCCATTACACCGTTGGCTTTTATCCGCGGCCGTACGCTGAGCAAAATATTTTTTATAGTGGATGAGGCTCAAAACCTGACACCACACGAAGTGAAAACCATCATATCGCGCGCGGGCGAGAATAGTAAATTTGTGTTCACCGGTGATATTTACCAGATAGATACACCTTATTTAGATGCAGAAAGCAACGGTTTGAGCTATTTGATAGATAAAGCAAAGGGGCATCCGCTGTACGCACATATTGCCTTGCAAAAGGGGGAGCGGAGCGAGTTGGCTAATCTGGCAACGGAGTTATTGTAAATTCCTGCCGCGAGTCTCGCCACGTTAAACTTGCGGTGGCAAACGTTGACAAAAGGTTAGATAATTTCAATCCACAATACTCTCCGTTATCCTTGCAATATCGTTACTGATCTTATTAATAAATCCCAACTGCTCTTTTAGCAGTAAATCATCAGAGGTTGGCGCTTGGGGCAAATCGATTGCCGGTGCCGCCAATGTTTTTAAAGACGATACCTCTATCGCCTCGCCGTCAAGTTTTTTATTGGAATCACTCAAAACGGCAATGCTGCGCCTCAATAACTTTAAATTCTCGACAGGGGCTTTATGTAATGACCTTGATGTTAATGACGATGCGATAGTGGCTATATAGGACGATAGAATATGATTAAGCACCACAAACTTATGGATCTCTTTTATTTTGCGCTGTTTGCTTTTCGGCTCTGATGTCATCCGCTCAAAGGCGGCCGCAAGGTTAGCCGATTTTACGTACACATCCTTACGGGTAAGTTTGTATTCATTGGTGGTTACATTTTTTCCTGAAACACTGTCGGCTATTTTAGCAAGATAGCAAACATTAGCATTAAGCACGCCGCTCAGGTTTACCTTTATCTGCTCAAATTCCCAGCTTGGGAAGATCAGGTAACTGGCTATAAGCGCAATGGTCGATCCGATTGCCGTATCTATTATGCGCTCCTGTACCACCATACCTACGCCTAAGAACTTAAATAGGATAAGTACATAAGGCGTCATAAACAGTACGCTAACTACATAATTAAGCCTTAAAAAACTGTATGTGCCTAACATCAAAATCACCAGTAGTGCAAATTGTACATCAGCATTTTTAATAAAAAGCAAAATCGCTATTCCGGCAATACCGCCCATAATGGTGCCTATCAACCGTTGATAATTGCGTTGCTTCGAAAGGCTGAAGCCCGGTTTTAAAATAACAATGATGGTGAGCAACACCCAATAACTGTGGTGGCCAATGGCAATGAATTTAGCAATCACGAAGCCCACCAGGCATACCAGCGATACCCTCAACGCATGTTTAAAGGCAGCAGAGTTGAATGAGAAGTTATCGAAAAATACGTGGGGCGCATAATCCTGCCGGGTTACAAATTTTGAATATTCATATTCTTCATTCTTTTCGACAGCGGCGCCAGATGACTTTGAATTGTAGTAACCGTACACACTTTTAATACGCTCACCAAGATCGCGCAGGTTAATCAGGATTTTTTTGAGGGCGATGTTGCTCGATCCCTCCACATTAAGCCGAATCTCATCTATCCTCAGCTTTAACTTTTCAAGCCCGGTGGTAAAATCAGGTTTGTGACGATTGCGGGTGTTCGAAAGCACCATATAGGCTATATTATCCAGCTCATTGGCCATTTCGAGTAAAAGGTCGGCTATTTGATCCAAAACACCGGTGGGGCCAAATTTCTCACGGATATAACTATAGTCATAATGCGTGGCCATAATCTGTTCGTACATGTCCACCAGGTCGACAAACATCAGCACCAGCACTCGGCTCGGGTTGGTTGATTCCTTGACCATTATCCGGCTTTTGAATAATATCTCGCGTACGGCATCCTGGTGCTGACTTACGGAGATCTGCTGTGATACCAGTTTGTGATAATTCTCGTCGATATCGGTATCAGCCATATAGAAACCGGCCTTTATCCGTACAAACTTTGCGATATCGGTAATACTTTCACCAAGGGTTTGCTGCGCCGCACGATAAGGCCTGATACCAAAAAAGATCATGCTGAACACCAGGTACCATACCCCCCCGGCTAATATGGTGAGGCTTAGCGGTAATACTTCGTTGGGTGCCGCCTCCTTGTCCATCATAAATATCATAATGAGCAAAGCGCAGGTACCCACTGATGCCGCACGGGCACCGTATACCGTGAACATAGAGAACAGGAACGAAAGCAGGGTAATCTCCAGCCCGAGTGTAAAAACATTAACCCTTGCAAAGCCGGTTATCACAGAAACTATGAACAAGCACAGATTGCCCACTGCCATGGCATTACGCTTATGGTACAGGGGGCCCGGACTATCAATAGTACAAATACACAATGCGCCTAATGCCAGGGTAACACCGGTGTCAAAGTGTTTTAGCTGCATTAACAGCAGCGCCGGAAATAAAATGCCAACCGTCATCCGGATTCCGTCGGAAAAATATTGACTGTAGAAAAAGCTCTTTATTTCCCTGTAGTTGATGGTCATTAGTGGCTACAATTTAAGGCAGATGCGTTGTTAGGGTGATGTGAGGCCGTTTTTTTTTAATTGCAACAAGTCGACTCAATTTCGTAAATGTTTTTTTTGCGGGCGAAAATGCTTCGCAAATTTACAAAAATTAAATTATGGCAGCTTGTTTTAATAAATATCGCATTAATATCCTTGCTGTATTATAAATTAATCATTGTTTGCTAACTTTAGCCTCGGATATTCAAAATACCTCTTGTCATTATCAAGGGGCAGGTTTGAATTTATCCGAGCCAATTAATCACAAAAACCTATTGTACGCTAACTTGTTTTATACTAAAGTTATATGCCATCTACTTTAAAACTCAGCCAAAGGGAAACCGCTTTTCACAACGAAGTTGTAACCCGTTTTGAGCTGTATAATAGCTTGTTTCAAACACTGCCGTTTTACCAGGTGAAAGACACCGGCATATTGCTGCCGTTTTTTAGCTCGCATTGCGATAGTGAGGTGAAAAATAACCTGTCGCCCGATGAGATCATTTCCTCTTTTTTTAAAAAATACGTGCCAGGTATTGATCATCGCGAGCAGATTAACCGGATGTTCCGTTTTGTGCAGTATATAGAGCGCCAAGTGGTTTTGTTTGACGCGATAGAAGACTCGTCCTTCAATAAAACGGGACGCGAGGATGAAACTGGTACCTTGCAAAGTTTATTACAACAGGCGGCGCTGAGCGAACAACAGCGGACCGCCATTGGCGAAAAGCTTGATGACTTTTCATTACGCCTTGTGTTAACCGCCCACCCAACTCAATTTTACCCCGGCTCGGTACTCGGTATCATGACCGACCTGATTGAGGCGTTGAAAACCAACGATATTAACACCATAGATGTCTTATTACAGCAGCTTGGAAAAACGCCTTTTTTCAATAAAACAAAGCCTACGCCGTTTGATGAAGCAGTTAACCTGGCCTGGTTCCTCGAAAATATTTTTTATCACACGTTGTCGGGTATCCAAACCAGGCTGGATGATGAGTTCGAACTTGATAAGTCGAGAAAAAATCAGATGCTGGAACTGGGTTTCTGGCCCGGTGGCGACAGGGATGGCAATCCTAATGTTAGCGCCGAAATTACAGGCAAAGTAGCGAGCTTTTTAAGGCAGCGCATATTCAGATGTTACTACCGCGATTTCCGAAACCTGAAACGCCGTATAACCTTCCGTGGCGTGGGTGAAGCAATGACAACGCTCGAAACGCTGATCTATCAGAATGCTTATAACGAACCTGAGCCGGAAAACCTTCAGCCAAAAATATTGGAACTTTTAGGCTCGATAAAACAAACCCTTACCACCGATCATTACGGCCTGTTCAGCGAGATAGTTGATGATCTGATGAGGAAGGTAAAGCTGTTCGGTTGCTATTTCGCTACGCTCGATATAAGGCAGGATAGCCGTGTGCTGCGGAACGTGTTTAAGTTTGTAACCGAAAATGTTCCGGGTGGTGCAGGCATTCGCAAAAACTACGACCACCTGAACGAGGAAGAAAAACTGAAAGCCATTACATTTAATAAGGTAGATTTCCACTGCCCGGCTGATGCAGATAAATTGATTGCAGATACCCTGGATACCATCAGGCTGATGAAACAAATTCAGCATACTAATGGGGAAAAGGCTTGTCAGCGCTTTATTATCAGCAACTGTCAGCAGGCTTCGGATATCCTGCAGTTGATCGACCTGTTTCTTTGGAGTGGATGGGAAAAGGAAAGCCTCAGCGTTGACTTTATGCCTCTGTTCGAAACAGTGAACGATTTGACCCATGCCGCAGAAGTAATGGAGCGGCTATATACGCATCCTTTCTATAAAGAACACCTGAAAAAACGCGGCGGCTTGCAAAGCATCATGCTCGGTTTTTCAGACAGTACTAAAGATGGGGGCTACCTGATGGCCAACTGGTCTATCTATAGAGCCAAAGTAGAGCTTACAGCGATGGCCCGCAAATACGATATTGATCTCGCCTTTTTCGACGGCAGGGGAGGCCCTCCGGCACGGGGCGGCGGCAAAACTCATCGTTTCTATGCATCGATGGGGGCGGAGATAGCCAACGAGCATATCCAGCTAACCATACAAGGGCAAACGGTAAGTTCGCAATATGGTTCTGTGGAGACTGCCACCTATAATATGGAGCAGTTGATCAATGCAGGCATCGTTTCGGCCCTGCACCCTAACCATCACGATTTGCTCGATAATCGCCACAAAGAACTGATCTCGCAGATGGCGGAAGAAAGCTACCAGATGTTCCTGGAATTGCGCCAGCATCCGCTGTTTGTGGAATATTTGGAGAAGTTTAGTCCGCTCAAATTGCTTTCGCACATCAACATTAGCAGCCGGCCAACCAAACGCAATGGCGATGCTGCCCTTAAACTGGAAGATCTGCGCGCTATTAGTTTTGTTACATCATGGAGTCAGTTGAAACAAAGTATCCCCGGTTTTTATGGCGTAGGTACTGCCCTCAGTAAAATGAAGAAAAGCGGCCACTGGGACGAGATCAAAGAACTATACAACTGCTCAGGTTTCTTTAAAACGATGTTTGATAACTGCGCCATGTCGATGTCTAAATCAGATTTTAGAGTAACTGCTTACCTGGAAAAAGATAAACGTTTCGGCGGTTTCTGGAGAAAACTCAGGGACGAATTTGAATTAACCAAAACGATGTTGTTGGAACTCACCGGCAGCACAGTGCTGATGCAGGAATACCCCGTGGAGCGTAAATCCATCGCCATCCGCGAAAAGATCGTGCTTCCGCTGGTGATCATGCAGCACTACGCCCTGCATTGCCTGAATGAATGTAATGACGAAGAACTGATCAAGATATATAACAAGCTGGTTGTCCGCACGGTGTATGGCATTGTGAACGCGGGTAGGAACCTGGCGTAAAATTCAGCCATTGCTAAATATTGTAGAGACGCGAACATCGCGTCTCTTTTCGTTTCGGGCTATTTGCGCTGCCTGTCACAACAAACATTATCGTAAATGCCTCTTATTATAATTTTCTATAAATACCTTCTTCTGCGACTGCTGTTGATCAAAACGAAATCCCGGAAATCGTGTTATCTTTATATATAAACTTAATCTCCGTAAAATGAAGACTTTAACGTACCTGATGGCCGGGGTGCTGCTTCTGTTTACCTTACAGGCGTGTCACGACAAAAAAGCAAAGAACTTTAACCAGGAGCAGGATGATCAGGACGGGGTAGTATTTATAAAGAGCGGACTAGAAGGTGGCCTTGCCGAAATAAAGGCCTCCGGAATGGTGATCACAAATTCTAATAACCAAAAAGTGATCGGCCTGGCCAAGACCCTGATTGAGGATCACAGTAAGATCAACGAAGAGCTTACAGCGCTTGAAAAGGATAAGAACATTAGCGAAACAGATACCATCAGCCATGCCCACCTGCTGCTGCTTGGCGATCTTTCAAAAAAATCGGGGGCTGCATTTGATAAGGCTTATCTTGAAATGATGGTAGCCGACCATGAAAAAGCGTTAAAGCTATACACCAATGCAAGCAAAAATTCGGATAGTAAAATCCGCACCATCGCATCACAAAATCTTTCGGCTATAAGAATGCACCTTGACTCGGCTAACGCCATTTGTATCGCGTTAAAATAACGATTGCTCCTGTTTCTTTGTACTTCCTTTGCAACCTCTGCGGTTAAAATAACCATGGAGACATAGAGAGATACACGGGGCAGCGAAGACGGAATTCCCCTTTAAGAAGCTCCCTCCCTAATCCGCTCCGTTAGGAGCGCAATATTGGTGGAAAAAGAAGGCATCCGTTCATTTCGCTCCGTAGGTGCGCAACCTCACGAACTATACCCGCCATTAACAATAATTCCCATCCATCCCTTATATTTGGCTTCCCATGAAGAAAAATCTTTTTATTGCCCTTGAAGGCATCGACGGCAGCGGCAAAAGCACTCAAATTAAACTTTTGAAAGAAAAGCTGGAAGCCGCCGGGCATAAAATTTATACCACCTGCGAACCCACGCACAGCCCTATAGGCAAAATGATAAGGGATATTCTTACGCACAAAGTTGAAGCCGACGAACGCATTGCCGGCGCCCTATTCGTGGCCGACCGCTTAGACCACATCCTCAACAAAACCGATGGTATTCTCAAAAAACTGGCTGACGGCTACACCGTAATAACAGATCGCTATTATTTCTCTTCGTACGCCTATCAGAGCCAGTTCATGGATTTGGAATGGGTCATCAACGCGAACGCTCTTGCAGCCGGTATCCTGCGGCCGGATGTAAATGTTTATATCGATATCACACCCGAAATAAGCCTTGAACGCATCAGCAAAGGCCGTGAAACCGTTGAACGCTACGAAACATTGGAAAACCTTAAAAAGGTGCGCGACCGGTACCTGGAATTATTTGAGCGAATGAAAAACGAAGAAAAGATATTACTTGTAGATGGAAATCAAATTCCGGAAGCAATAGCTAATGATATTCTGAAGAATATAGCAGTCATTGCTGCCGGAGAAAAACTTGATTGAAAATAGTATATAAAGCTTAGTTGCCTTTACGCAATGGAAGAGGCTGTTTAGCCTTTACAGGAACCGGAACGTATGCCGCTTTTTTGTTTGGTAAGAAACCGTTTTTAGTAAGAAAATCTAATATCACATTCCGTTTCATGGTATTCAGTTTTAGTATAATAATCTATCAACGCGTTTTATACATCAAAATTATAAATTAATACGAGAAATCAAAATTCTTTTGGCGTGTGATTAAGATAATCAGCGTTTAATTATGATTTAGTTAACGAATTAAATAATGATTTAAAATAATTTAAGCTGCTGCTGTATAGGTGGTTTCGCTTTTCCAAAAACGGTGCGTCCGCCGTACTTCCACGAGTTGTTTCGCTCTTCTTCTATCACCTTATCAAAATTTGCATTTGGTGTAAAATCCTGCTCGGCCCGCTGCGCAACGTTCGTTAAACGCCTGATGGCTTCATTTGTTTCACTTTGTCCAAGCTTAGCCTTATATATGGCGTTCTGCAGCACGCCGATGGTCTCGTCATAAACTTTGGTTGGCACCGGGAATGGATGCCCGTCCTTTCCGCCATGCGCAAACGAAAACCGCGCCGGGTCCTTAAACCGCGATGGTGTGCCATGAATCACCTCGCTCACCAGCGCCAGCGACTGCAGCGTGCGCGGACCTAAGCCCTGCAATTGTAATAGCCCCTCAAAATCCTTTGGTTGCTTTTCATGCGCAAGCCATAAAACTGCTCCCAATCGCTTCAGATCAACGTTTTCCGCACGTACATCGTGATGACCGGGCATTACGAGTTTACTGATCTCTTTGAGCATAGTTTCCGGATTTTCGGCGGCTATTTGCATAATGCCCGCGCGTGAGGCCTCCGCCTGTTTATCGGCCATGTTCAGGATATTGCCGGTGTTCTGCCCGTAAATGAAAGTATGCGGATCTTCAACAAACGACGTCAGCGTTTCCGAATGCCAGTGATAGCGCCGGGCTGTGCGCGTTTTGTCGCTCATGCCTTGCTGCACCACCGCCCATTTGCCGCTGCTGCTTAAAATAAAGTTATGGGTATAAAGCTGAAAGCCATCCTGAATGGCGGTGTTGTCCACTTTGGCGCTTAGCTTGCTGCATTTCACCAGGTAATTGCCATCCATGCCGGTAGTTTCACTGATGCGCATCAGTTCGTTAGGGGTTTGGGTGGAGTGTTTGCCCTTGCCGCCGCAAATATAAATGCCCAGTTCCCTGCTATGCGGATTCACTGACTTTTTCAGTGCGCCCATTACTGATGTTGTGATCCCTGACGAGTGCCAGTCCATCCCCATTACCGCGCCGAGGCTTTGAAACCAGAACGGATCGCTCAGCCGCGTCAACACCTCGTCGCGCCCGTAATCCATCACTATATTTTCCACCACAGCCAACCCAAGCTTGGCCATCCGTTCCGCAAGCCAGATAGGCACATAGCCATAATGTAATGGCAGGTCAGCACTTCCCGAACGCTTCATGCTAACAAATTTAGTAAAATATTAACATTAAAGAAAATGTACCAGGAGCCATTTATCTTATTTTTGACCTGATTCGCTTCGTTTTACCCGCAAACCGGTATTTAAAGTGCAACTTTTATCGAAGCGGAACACCCAAAAAGCCGTTAGGGTGGGTCGTTTTTTTTGGTGGAACGGGCAAAACGCTGTTTAGGGCATGTCGTTTTTTTAGTTGGAACGGTCTAAACCGCATTTAGAGCGTGTCGTTTTTTGGAGTGGAACGGGCTAAAAGGCGTTTAGGGTGTTCCGCTTTTTGCCGCCTTTTACCCCCTGAATCTGCATCAAAACTCGTTGGAGGGTGTTTTTAGACCGGATTGATATTGGGTATAGGACTAAAAAAACTGAAAACCCCTTCTTGCCGTGAATCATCAGGCGAATAAACCACCCGCAAAAATTAACTTTTATTTAAATCAAAAGAAGGCAAGTGTACTGCTTATACAATTGTACGAATTCAATTCCGCATTTCTGCTGACATGATTTTCTCACAACTTTTTAAAAGCCGCCACCCGGTAATCCGGTAGCTTAAGCACAATGTTTTCGGGATGCCTACTTCAATGCATCAAACCCGTACTTCACATCGCTCCAAAACTCGTCCAGCGCAATAATGCGGGGTTTAAAAAAGGAGATGAGCGCAGGCCAGTCGTTTTTATTGAAAATGCTTATGCCATCCAATTGTTTATAAATACGGCTTATTACCTTGCCATTTTCATCGCGGGTAAGCATATCCCATTCCCACACCTCGTCAAGCGTGGCATGCAAAATATTCCTGTATTCCAAAAACTGTTCGTAAAACAACTCCTGTATCCCCGTATCCGGATGTGTTAACTCAATGGCAATGCTCGCCGACCGCTTATCCGCATTCATCTTAAAAAAAACATGCTTTAGCCCGGTCTTATAATTCACCCAGTTCACCCGCAATCCCTCCGCCGACAGTTGCGGCGAAATGTATTGTCCAAACGTAGTCCAGAACTCCTGTTTTAATTGCGATGCCTCGTCTTTACTGTACATTATTTTAGAGTCAAGAATCAAGAGGTAAGATTCAAAAAATGTTATTATTTAAAAAAGCGCTGACACGTGCGATTCCCGCCTCCAGGTGGGAAGGTGAGGTCTGCCATGCTTTCAAGCTATGCATTAGCGTTAAAGCAATAGCGACCAGGCTGCTTTGTTCCTTGCAACGACCAACGGGGGAATCCTAATCTCCAATCAGCTAATCCCAACCTTCAACTAATCTCCAACCACAATTTCCTCGCTCACCTTCGCATCCGCCGAGTTATCTCCTAATACCACTTTATAACTCCCTGGATATACTTTCCATGCATGCTTTTCCATGTCCCATTTCTGCAAGTCCCGCACCGGGATCTTTAACGTAACCGACTGTTCACCTCCAACTGCCACTGCTACTCTTTTAAATGCCTTCAACTCCTTAACCGGCATACGTGCAACACCCGGATACTCAATATATGCCTGCACTACTGCATCGCCATTCACTTTTCCTGTGTTTTTTACCTTAACATTCATGCTGATGGTGTCGGCAGGTCTATATTTCTTCGGTGCCTGGCTGGCAACAGAATAATTAAAAGTAGTATAGCTTAACCCAAACCCAAACGGATACTGTACCGGCCCGGTATAATAACGGTAGGTGCGGCCCTTCATATTGTAATCGCTATAATCAGGCACATTGCTTAATGCTTTGTAAAAAGTAACCGGCAAATGTCCAGATGGCGACACCTCGCCGAAAATAATATCTGCCAGCGCGTTGCCGCCCTGCTCGCCCGGATACCAGGCCAGTATAATGGCATCGGCGTAAGGCGCAATGGCATCTATATCTATATCGCTGCCGGCAGTGATCACGGCTATGAGTGGCTTGTTTTTAACAGATTTTCGCAGGGCCTTCATAAAGGCGATCTCACTTGCAGGCAAGCTCAAATTCTTCCTGTCGCCGCCGGTTTCTGAAAGAAACGCGTCGCCGGCCTCGCCCTCTAAAACGGGCGATAAACCAATCACGGCAATGGTTGCATCGGCATTTCCCGCCGCCCAGGTGCCGCCAAAGTGTACGGTATCCCTGTAATCGCAGCCCAGGTCATACTCCACGCGGGTATCCGGACCAACGGCCGCCGTTATGCCTTCCACAAAGTTCACAACTTTGCTACTTGTGCCGTGATAATTGGCAATCATGGCATCCAATGATGCCGCGTTTGGCCCCAGAACCATCAGGCTCGAGTAATTGCTTTTCTTCAGTGGCAGCACATTGTTGTCATTCTTAAGTAGCACCATGCTCTGCTGCGCCGCCTTACGCGCCAGGGCAGTATGCGCCGCATTATGCACACTATCGGCACGATAGTTATAATAAGGCGAGGCAGAGGCCTCGTCATAAAAACCAAGTTTAAATTGTGTGCGGAATAAAGCACCTAAAGCGCCGTCAATATCTTTTTCGGTAAGCAAACCTTTTTGCACCGCTTTGATCGCGTCATTCTGCAAAATTGTCGAACAATCCAGATCTATTCCAGCCTTAATGGCGGCCGCCGCAGTTTCCACCGGACCGGGCAGCGATTTATGGGTCGAAAATACGTCATCCAGCGCGCCGCAGTCGGTCACTACGTGGCCCTTGAAGCCCCATTCTTTACGCAGTACGTCGGTCAGCAACATTTTATTGATAGAGTTCGGCGTGCCGTTCACCCGGTTATAAGCACTCATTACCGATTCCACACCATTCTTCACCAGCGCATGGAAAGCGTACAGGTAAGTTTCACGGAGGTCTTTTTCATCAACTATCGCGTCAAATTTATCGCGTGTAGCCTCAGGGCCGCTGTGCACCGCAAAATGCTTGGCCGTTGCCGATGCCTTCAAATGCAGCGGATCATCGCCCTGCAAACCCCTTACAAAGGCGCTGCCCATAGTGCCGGTAAGGAAAGGGTCCTCACCATAAGTTTCCTGCCCGCGCCCCCAACGCGGGTCGCGGAATATATTGATGTTGGGCGTCCAGAATGTCAGTCCCATATACTGTAAGTGTCGGTCATTTGCGGTAGCCAGGTTGTATTTTGCCCGTGCCTCGGTCGATATCGCAGTCGAAACCTGTTTCAGCAGCTCATCATTAAACGTTGCCGCCATACCGATAGCCTGCGGAAATATGGTCGCCTCGCCCGCCCGTGCAACGCCATGCAGCGCCTCATTCCACCAGTTATAGGCCGGGATACCCAGCCTGGGCACCGCCTTGCTGTTATAGCCCAGCAGCGATACCTTTTCCTCCAGCGTTAAACGCGAAAGCAGGTCTTTTACCCGGACATCAATAGATTTGGTGGCGTCTTTATAAACCGGTTTTTCCTGGGCGTATAACGAAACGCTTATACAAATGAATAATAACAGCGTGGCGGTGAGTTTTATTTTCATAGGACCGCTAAGTTAAGAAATTGTCTGAACCAAGATTTTGAGCGGGAGTTATTTTTAAATGTGTTTAAAAGGCCTTCGCCATATCGGGGGCAAAACAATTTTAAATAACCCGCTCATATTGAACGGTCCCTGGTCTCGGGCCGGTATCCGCCACTATTCTCACGCAAATGTTTGAACCTGAGTTTTGAGCAATTGAACAGATGATATTCAGGATGAATATCAGCAAATAAAATTCCGAATACCGGTAATCAACGTGGGGTTGTTCATATCGCCGTTAAAATAGGGTAGTAGTAAATCCTAAACTAAAAGTTACCTGGGTGTTATTTATAGGTGAATCACGGTAGCGGGCAGTATTGTGGTATATCGATGGCTCTGCAATCAGCGCAAAATGCGATGCCACGTAATATTCAAATCCCCCGGTAAATTTTAACCCAAAACTATTAATGCTTTGCTGGGTAATGGTATAAGCCGGCATTACCCCGTTAACGTGATCAAAGCTTTGCGACGCTAAACCACCTTGCACCAGCACATAAGCACCCAGCCCGTTAAATTTTTTGCGATAGCCTGCGCCTATCAGCAGGTTGGTGGTATGCTGTTTGCCTTTGGTTACGCTGGTTGGCAGATAAGTAACGGCCGATACATATTTAATTGTGGTACCATCATAATTAAAGCGATAGAAAACGTGAGCGCTATCGGGGCGATATTCCATCCCGCTTAAAATGGAAAACGCTTTGCTGTAACGGATGCTCGCGTTTTCGTCAATAAAATTTACACCGATAAGCCCCGGGAAATAAAAACGGGAGGTTAGTGTTTCTTTCTGTGCATGCGCCCGGCATGCGCCTGCCATTATGATAATAAACAAGCCCAAACTCCTTACCCAATTCCTCATGGCGGCTTAGTTTATTGTTTTTTTACGCTCCAGTTTTTGGAAAGGTATTTTTAGCACATTGGTAAAACGGCTGTTAATTGCAGGGTCCATGTGGGTGTCAATGCCATAGCAAACGTCGTTCTTATCCAGTTTTTGATAGGTGCCAAAAAGGCGGTCCCAAATGCTCAGCACATCGCCGTAATTACAGTCGGTATAAGGTAACTCGTAATGGTGATGCACATGATGAAGATTTGGCGTAATAAAAATAAGGCCGAGCGCGGCATTTAATTTGTTTCCAAGGCGGAATTCGGTGTGCGCCATGATGTTAAAAAACGACTGAAACACCTGCCGTAACATCAATACGCTAATTGCCGGGCCGAGCAAAAACACCCACAGCATTAAAAAGCAGGTACGGATCACTGTTTCGCCGGGATGCTCACGTACGGTGGTCGAAATATCTACATGCAGATCGCTATGATGTACGATGTGGAATTTCCAAAGCGTATCAACCTTGTGCATAATGAGGTGATAAACATATTCGCCCAGGTCAAGCAGTGCAAACAGGCTGATATAATATACCCATGCGTTATGATGCCAGGGGATAAAATAGATCAGCCCCCAGTGATGGGCAGAGGCCCACCCGATAATTAATATGATGAACGTGGTTAACGCAAGCTGGATAGGCAGGGCGGTAAAAATGAATTTGGCGTTGAGGAGGATATGTTTCTTGTTTTGAATCGGGCATCGGGTGCAGATCACCCGTTCTGTTATCCAAAAAGAAACAATAACTAGTGCATAAAAAATTACCTGTATTAAATCGGCATATTTGTTAACGAAGGCGGGGTTTACCATGAGTTAAAACTAAATTAAAGGAAGTTAAAAGTAAACGTGAATTCTGTAGTAAAAATGAAAAGTTGAAAAAAATGTCACGGAAAAATTACATAAAATGGTATTTGGATTTTTGGCCTGCTATAAGGTGTTTATTTTTAGAACGATATGGGGATAAACAGATGCACAAGCGTACCACCCGGCAAGGCAAAAAAAATATTTTATTGCGTAAGCTTTTAACGCTTGCTAATCCTCATAAATCACTTATCCCTTGTGGCAATACCGTCAAACAATTACATTAGCAAACCAATATATCCTGCTATGAAATACCGCATTCTCTCCGCAACTGCATTCTTTATGCTGATCGCTTTATTTACGTTAGCTCAGCAAGCGCCTAAACCCTACGGGCCGCTGCCTACAAAGGGACAGCTTAAGTGGCAGGAAACCGAAATGTATTGCCTCATTCATTACGGCCCCGATACTTATACCGACAAGGAATGGGGGTACGGCGATGAGGATCCGAAAATTTTTAATCCAACCAGCTTCGATGCCATGCAGATAGTTGGTGCGGCAAAAGCGGGTGGCTTTAAAGGGATAGTTGTAGTAGCTAAACATCACGACGGTTTTTGCCTTTGGCCTACAAAAACGACTGAACATAATATTTCAAAAAGTCCTTACAAAAATGGCAAAGGCGATATTTTACAGGAATACCGCGATGCGTGCAATAAGCTGGGCATGAAAATGGGTGTTTACTGCTCACCATGGGACCGAAACAGCCCGCTGTACGGCAAGCCCGAATACGTAACAGATGTTTACCGCAAGCAACTTGAAGAATTATACAGCCATTACGGCCCGATTTTTATTTCCTGGTTCGATGGCGCTAACGGCGGCGATGGCTATTACGGCGGTGCGCGGGAAGTAAGAAAGATCGATCGCTCTACCTATTACGGTTGGAAAGATACCTGGGCCATCCCGCGCCGCATGCAGCCGAACGCGGTTTTGTTTGGTGATGTAGGTCCGGATGTACGCTGGGTAGGTAATGAAAGAGGAATAGCAGGCGAAACCTGCTGGGCAACGTACACGCCGCATGCGCCCGAACCTGGCAAAGAACCCGGCAATGGTTTTACTAAAGATGAAGAAGGTACCGAAGGCCACCGCGATGGCAAATACTGGATTCCTGCCGAATGCGACGTGCCTTTCCGTCCGGGATGGTTTTACCACGCCTCGCAGGATGGTAAAGCCAAATCTGCAGATTCGCTGATGAACCTTTACTTCAACAGTGTGGGCCGCGGCGCCTGCCTTGATCTCGGTCTTGAACCTGATCGTCGCGGAATGATCAATGAAGACGACGTTGCCAAACTGAAAGCCTTTGGTGATCACCTGAAGACTACCTTCGCTACTAACCTCGCTAAGGGCGCAACATTAAACGCCAGCAATACCCGCGGCAACAACAAGGCAAAATTTGGCGCGGCAAACCTGCTGGATAATGACCGTTACACCTACTGGGCTACAGACGACAAGGTGACTACGCCCGAACTCACGCTCGATCTGCATCAGCCCAAAACGTTTAACGTAATTCGCCTGCGCGAGAACATTAAACTCGGTCAGCGTATTGACGCTGTAGCGGTTGATGCCTGGCAAAACGGCAAATGGCAGCAAATTGCCGAAGCCACCAGCATTGGTGGCAATCGCCTTATCCGCCTTCCGCACGACGTGAATACCAGCAAAGTACGCCTGCGTATTACCAAAGCGCCGGTTTGTATAGCGTTGAGCGATTTTGGATTGTTTAAAGAGGATAGAAACTAAACCCGCAGAAACACAACGCATTTTGTCTCTCCACAACAATCAATTATGAAAAAGACATTCCTAACCATCATCATCGCGGCCCTGTCGGCAACTTGCTTTGCCCAAACTGCGCTATATGACACCACTACAAAACCAACGTTGATCTCTAAACAATTCACCTTCACTGAAGGAGCCTCTACAGACAAAAAAGGCAATGTTTTTTTTACAGATCAGCCCAACAACAAGATATGGGAGTACAGCACCGATGGCAAATTAACCCTGTGGATGGACAGCGCCGGCCGCTCCAACGGAACCTATTTTGACCGGAAGGGTAACCTTGTTACCTGTGCCGATGAACATAATCAGCTTTGGGCTATCAGTCCGGATAAAAAAGTAACCGTATTGGTTGAAAACCTGGACGGTAAATTGATGAACGGCCCCAATGATGTTTGGGTAGCCCCGAACGGCGGCATCTACATGACCGATCCTTACTATCAGCGCGACTACTGGACCCGGACTAAATCAGAACTCGACGGACAAAAAGTTTATTACCTGCCCAAAGGCAAACATACGCCCATCTCCGTTGATACCGCGTTTAAACGGCCAAACGGTATAGTAGGCACCCCCGATGGTAAATACCTGTACGTTGCTGATATAGGCGACAACAAGATGTACAAATACAACATCGAAAAAAATGGAATGCTGAGTAACCGCACCCTTTTCTGCAAACAAGGCGGCGACGGTATCACTTTAGACGAACGCGGCAATCTTTACATCGCAGGCAATGGCGTAACCGTCTATAATCAACAAGGTGAAAAGATCGCCCATATTCCAGTTCCTGAACCGTGGACAGCCAACCTGTGCTTTGGCGGCGTAAACAAAGATATTTTGTTTATGACTGCATCGAAGGCATTCTATATGTTGAAAATGAACGTGAAAGGGGTGGAGTGAAATAAATAAACGGCGGCATAATCCCCGCGCGTCATTGCGAGGAACGAAGCAATCTCTACATGGGACATTAGCGCCAATGCATAGTCCAGAGATTGCTTCGTTCCTCGCAATGACGCTTTTTTATTTTATCTTAAAAACCAATTTATTAGCTTTATCAACCAATTATATTAACCTTCATGCAAGATACCTACATCTTAGCCTTAGACCAGGGTACCACCAGTTCGCGCGCTATCATTTTTGATCACGATGGCCAGATTAGATCCGTAGCGCAGAAAGAGTTTACGCAGATTTTCCCGCAACCCGGGTGGGTAGAGCACGACCCCAATGAGATCTGGTCGACTCAGGCCGGTGTTGCCGCCGAAGCCACCACCAAACTGGGTATCAACGGCAAAAATATCAAAGCCATTGGCATCACCAACCAGCGCGAAACTACCATCGTTTGGAATCGCGAAACCGGGCAGCCCGTTTATAACGCCATTGTTTGGCAGGACAGGCGTACTGCACCATACTGCGATCAGCTGAAAGCCGACGGGCATACCGAAAAGATCCGCTCAAAAACCGGACTGATAATCGACGCTTATTTCTCCGCCTCAAAAATAAACTGGATCCTGAATAACGTTGACGACGCAAGGCAACTGGCCAACGAAGGCAAACTTGCATTCGGCACGGTAGATAGCTGGCTGGTTTGGAAGTTTACCCGCGGTCGCGTGCATGTTACCGATGTTACTAACGCCAGCCGCACAATGCTGTACAATATCAAAACGCAGCAATGGGATGAGGAATTGCTTAACCTCTTCGATATCCCCGCAAGCCTGCTGCCCGTGGTCAAACAATCGAGCGAGGTTTATGGCGAAACAGATACCACCATTTTTGCGTCGAAGATTCCTATCGCTGGCATAGCCGGCGACCAGCAGGCAGCCTTATTCGGGCAGATGTGTATTGATAAGGCAATGGTGAAAAATACCTACGGCACCGGTTGTTTTATGCTGATGAATATAGGCGGGGAGTTCATCGCTTCAAAAAATAACCTGCTCACCACTATCGCCTGGAAGATCAACGGCCAAATCCAATATGCTTTTGAGGGGAGTATCTTCATTGGCGGCGCAGTGGTTCAATGGCTGCGCGACGGCTTGGGCGTCATCAAGACCTCTGCCGAAGTTGAGCAACTTGCACTTGATGTAAACGATACGGGCGGTGTATATTTCGTTCCCGCATTTGCCGGTCTCGGCGCACCGTATTGGGACCCCGATGCCCGCGGCACTATCGTCGGCATTACCCGCGGCACTACATCGGGCCACATTGCCCGCGCAGCCATCGAGGCCATAGCTTTCCAAACCGTAGATGTATTACAAGCCATGGAAGCCGACGCCGGAACACCTATTAAAGAACTCCGCGTTGACGGTGGCGCAACGGCCAACAACCTCCTGATGCAGTTCCAGGCCGATCTGTTGAATTGTAAAGTGATCCGTCCGCATATTGTGGAAACCACAGCCCTCGGCGCAGCTTACCTGGCGGGTCTTGCAGTTGGTTATTGGAATAATGTAGAAGAAATCCAGCAGCAATGGCAATCAGAGCGTGATTTTCTGCCCGCAGCCGATACCGCTAATGTTGAAGAAGCGATGAAGGGCTGGAAACGTGCGGTGGCGGCTGCGCGAAGCTGGTCGCAAAATCCGTAATGCGCATAAAAAATGATGCCCCGTAGAGACACAACACATTGTGTCTCCTAACCTAACAATAAAATTCATCAGAGACACAATACGTTGTGTCTTTATAAATATTGAAATATGACCCCATTCAGCGCCGAATTCATCGGCACGTTTTTACTGATCCTTTTAGGCGAAGGCGTTGTCGCCAATGTTTTACTGAACGATACCAAGGGCCACAATAGCGGCTGGCTGGTCATAACCACCGCCTGGGGGCTTGCGGTTTTTGTGGGTGTGGTAGTTGCCGGGCCTGTCAGCGGTGCGCATTTAAATCCTGCGGTAACTATTGGTCTCGCAATAGCCGGCAAATTTGCCTGGGCTAACGTTGGCCCGTATGTGGTTGCGCAAATGCTGGGCGCTTCATTGGGGGCGTTTTTAGTTTGGCTGATGTATTTCGACCATTTCAAAAAGACCAACAAGCCCGATTCCATTCTTGCCGTATTTTGTACGGGGCCCGCTATCCGTAATTACGTGTCGAATATTGTAAGCGAGATCGTCGGTGCGTTCGTTTTGGTGTTCGTGGTGTTTTATATTTCCGGTGCGCAGATCACGCCTACCAAAACCCCCATCGGTTTAGGTTCGGTAGGGGCATTGCCCGTGGCATTTTTAGTTTGGGTGATTGGCCTCTCGCTTGGCGGTACAACGGGCTATGCTATTAACCCGGCGCGCGACCTCGGTCCGCGTTTTGTACACTTTCTGCTTCCCATCAAAAATAAAGGCACCAGCGATTGGCAATACGCCTGGATCCCGGTTCTTGGTCCACTCGCCGGCGCTGCGTTGGCTGCATTAGTATATCTTCAGTTGAAATAATCTTTAGGATACATTAGCGCTGCATTTTTATCCCTGATTAAAAATCATCTTGTTACTTACTTTCCCACCGTATTTATGTTAATTTTATGCGCAACTAACATAAACCTAATATAATATGAAGGTCACCGCCCTACGGCCTGTTATCTACTCCAAACAGGTAAAATATACCGTTGAATATTATATCGAAATGCTCGGTTTCACTTGCGTAGGCTACACTGACGACTGGAGTTGGGCCACCTTATCGCGAGACGGCGTAGAGATTATGGTGTCTTATCCCAATGCCCATACCGAATTTGAAAAACCACACTTCACGGGCTCACTTTATTTTACGGTAGATAATGTAGATGAACTTTGGGGGCAGCTAAAAGAGGTGACCATCAATTGTTATCCGCTCGAAACCTTTAACTACGGTATGCGCGAGTTTGCCATTTATGACAACAACGGCTACCTGCTGCAATTTGGGCAGCCGGTGGATGCGTAATCATTGCTCGCTCTCTTCCTCCAGTCGCTCTTCTTCTAAATCGAGGCGGCGTTCAACCAGCGCTATCACGTCATCATCGATATGATCCTGGTGCCGGAAGTGATGCAGTTCCCTCCGCTGGTGTTCGGTTAGTAACACCATTACACGCTTAAACCGTTTCGACAGGCGTTGAAGCTTTTTCAATTTGTCGCCGTCGTCATCAATACCATCATACAAAACACATTTGGCGCGTAATAGGTCCAATTTATTTTTGATAAGCGCGTTTTCGGCGATGTCGGCAGTGTAAGCCGTTTCCAGTTCTTTTAAAGCTGCGCCGTGCAGGTGCCGTTCAATTTCCAGCAGTTGCTCATCGTCGGTTTTAACACCTTCAAAGTTTTCGGGTTTAACCTTGTGGATAATCCACGGCAAAATAAGCCCCTGGCCCACAAGCGTAACTACAATCACTATAAAAGTAATAAAAAGGATGAGGTTGCGATAGGGGAAAGGTTTGCCATTGAGCATGAGCGGTATAGCCAGCGCCGACGCCAGCGACACTACACCGCGCATCCCTGTCCATCCAATTACCGTAGGATTACGCCAGCCCGGATGATTTACGGCAACGGTAATAAACCGGCTGATAAATGAAGTGAATATGGAGGAGATATAAGCCGAACATAAACGCGTCAGGATCACCGCGCCGGTAATGATCAGGGCGATGATGATACTGTGCGAAAGTGACAGTGATTTAATTCCCGCCGCAATTTCAGGTAGTTGCAGGCCTATTAAAAAGAAGATCACCGCATTAAGGATGAATACAATAGCCGGCCAGATGGCGGTGGATTTAAGCCTGCTGCTGTGATTAAAAATAAAGTGATTTTGATAGGCGATAAACAGCCCGCCGCTCACAGTTGCCAGTACACCCGACGAATGCACCGCCTCGGCAGAAAGGTAAATAAGGTATGGCATCACCAGCGACAGCGCAAAATCGAGGTTGGAGCTTGTGGGCAGCCAGCGATAGATGGCATAAAATAACGCACCGAATGCCAGGCCGATTGCAATACCGCTTACCACTACCAATGCAAAACCGCCAACGGCATGATACCAAATAAAATCGCTACTGGCAATAGCCGCAATGGAAAACCGGAACACTGTTAAGCTGGTGGCATCGTTCAGCAAACTCTCCCCCTCTAAGATTGACACCATGCCTTTCGGCAGCTTCTTTACGTATTGCAGCACAGCGGTTGCTGCAGCGGTATCGGGCGGAGAAATGATGGCGCCAAGCATAAAGCCCTCGGCAAGCGTAATGCCCGGGATCAGCGCGCACGAAAGAAATGCAACTACTGTTGAAGTGAGCAGCACGAACCCGATAGCCATTACCAGGATAATGCGCCGCCAATGCCAAATTGCCCGCCATGAACTATTCCAGGCCGCATCGAAAAGTATAGGCGGGAGGATAACGAGGAATACCAGGTTGGGATCAATGCGGATGGTGGGTACTGCAGGAATAAAGCCTGCCGCCAATCCTGCTAATACTAAAAATATAGGGTAGGCTATCTTCAGCTTATTGGCCAGCACCACCAGGAAAGATATGGTGAGGATAAGCCCTATGCAGATGAACAGTAGTTGATGCATTTAACCAAGATACGGGAGGAAAGTCAAAATTGAAAAGTAAAAATTCAAAAAGGAATTGCTGTAGAAGGGATGAAGGTGAAATTGGATTTAATCGCTGCTGCATTATGTGATGTATTGTCAAAAGATTGAAAGTTTTGAAGGATTCGTTTTGAATTATAATAGCTATCTCTAAATTTGCGTAATTGATTACGTAATTAAATACTCATGAATATCTACGATAAAACAGGGAAAATGGCGTTGGGCAGCAGGCTGCGAAGATTGGGCGAAACATTTGCCGAACAATCGGCGCAGGTTTATCCGGTTTACGGCATAGAGATGCAGCCTAAATGGTTCCCGGTTTATTATGCGCTGGCCGATGGCGAAGAAAAATCGATCATGCAAATAGCCGCCGAAATAGGGCATTCGCATCCATCGGTAAGCACCATCGTAAAGGAAATGATTAAGAAGGGTATGGTAGAGACCGTTGCAGGCAAGGGCGACGCGCGCAAGAATTTTGTAAAACTTACTGAAAAAGGGTTGAGCATCAACGACAAGATTTCTGAACAGTATGCCGACGTGAATGAGGCCATAGAGCAAGCTGAAGCCGAAACCCAATATAACCTTTGGAAAGCCATTGAAGAATGGGAGTTTTTGCTGGAACAGCGCAGTTTACTAAACCGGGTTAGTGCTGTAAAAAAGCAGCGCGAAAGCAAAGACGTACAGATAATTCCGTACGATTCACAGTACAAAACCGCGTTTAGAAAGTTAAACGAGGAATGGATAACGCAGTATTTCAAGATGGAGGAATCGGATTATAAATACCTTGATCATCCGCAGGAAAATATTCTGGATAAAGGCGGCTATATTTTTATGGCGATCTACCACGGGAAACCGGTCGGCACCTGCGCTATTGTTAAGATGAGCGATGATCAGTTCGAACTGGCCAAAATGGGCGTAGCTCCAAATGCCAAGGGAAAGGGGATAGGTTACTTACTCGGTATGGCTTGCGCGGAAAAGGCAAGGGAGCTCGGCGCCAAAAAACTTTACCTTGAAAGTAACACATCGCTCAAACCGGCAATTAACCTTTACCATAAGCTTGGCTTTAAAAAAGTAACCGGCACGCCATCGCCTTATGATCGTTGTAATATTCAAATGGAAATGACCCTCTAAATAACATCATGCACGAAAAGAAAATAACCATAATTATTCGGGATGACCTGAAAACCTGGCAAAAGCTGAACGTTGCCGCTTTTTTGGCTGGTGCGGTAACCATTGAATTTACCGAACTGCATGGCCGGCACCTGGTAACCGCATCGGGTAATACCTATATGCCATTCATCAGGCAACCGGTATTGGTGTATAAAGCTGATGACCTGAACCAGATGCAGCGCGTTTTTAAAAGGGCAAAGGAAAGAGAATTGCATATCGGCATCTATTCATCGCCGCTCTTCGAAACCATGACCGAACAGGATAATTTAGATGCCACCGCCCGCATTACCGACGATGAACAAGACCTGGTGGGCCTCATCCTTTACGGTGAAAATAAAAAAGTGAATAAAGCGATAGATGGTTTGAAGTTTCATGATTGAAAGGAGAATACCATCCAAAACATAAAGCCACATGCTGATAAAAAAAAGGCCTCATAGAGGCCAAATATTGGTAGAAAGCAAACGAATTTTTTCGCTCCGTAGGTGCAGAACCCGCTACACGTCTACACCTTCCTTTGCGCCTTTTCCCAAACCGCGCTTTGTTTTTTGGTAAAATAACGCACAATGCCCATTAGCACGGCATAATTCATCACGCAAAAATAATAGGGTACAAACAGCGCTTTAATGCGAATTTGCCGTTTCTCCATAATTAATCCCAATATAGCGAGCAGGTAAAAGCACAACTGTGCTGCAAAGAACAATTGGTAAAACAATTCACCGGTTCCATAGGCGATTAATCCGTTCAGCACAAAAGTCAATAGCAATAAAAACGGCGTAACCGTCCACCTTAACACCCGGTGGCTCACATATTGAAACGACAATACCGGGAATTTAAAGGGATTAAACAATCCCGGCAGCCGTAAAATCGATTGTATGCCCCCTGCCGCTATCCTGATCTTCCTTTTCAACTCTTCCGATACGTTTTCCGAAGCGGTTTCGCTGGCATAAGCTTCCGGCTCATAAACAATGCGGTAACCCTGTTCGGCTATCAGCATCGAGATCATAAAATCATCCAGCACCGTATCCGCGGGAACGTCAATGTATAGCGAGCGCCTTACACTGAACAGTTCGCCCGCGGCACCCACCACCGAATACAATTCCGAATCCCATTTCTTCAACGCCGATTCATACTTCCAGTAAAAACCTTCACCTGCAGCGCTGGCATCGGCATGCTCATCCACCTGCACACGCTTTTCCCCGGCCACACAACCTACGGTTTTATCGGCATAATGACGGCAAATATTAATGATGGCCTTGTTGTTCAGAAATGTATTGGCATCGGTAAAAACGGCAATTTCTGTATTCACATATTCCATTGCCCGGTGCACGGCGGCTATCTTGCCCGCGCGCTGCGGTTGATGCAGCAATTGGATCTGCGGATATTTGGCGATAATATCCGGCGTACCGTCGTTCGAGCCATCTGTTATAAAAACAAATTTCAGCTTGCCTGCCGGGTATTCCAGTTGAAGGCAATTGGCAATTTTCGCCGACATAAAATGCTCCTCGTTATAGGCGGCTACCACCAGCGTACATTCGGGCAATTCGTCATCAATAACCGCCGGAATAACTCTTTTTCCCTTCAAGGCCCGTCTGATCCTGATCAAAAAATATAACAGAATACCATACCCCGCAAAGGTGTAGAATACTATAAAAAAGCTAAGCCAGAATGTGATTTTCATTTAATGGTATTGATGGCGTATCCTAAGTTTGTACTGTTTTTGCCGTGGGTAAAGTTCCACCAAACGGCGCGCAACAGCATGGGTATAAAGTTGTAGTTCTTGTCTTTAACATAACTCAGCATATTGCGCGGCACAACAAGAAGCATAAAATAGATCATGAACACCAACTTGTTAAATGCCGGCGCATTCCGCCTGATGAACAAAATGCGGTTGCGGTTCATAAAGTACTCCTTCAGCTTGCTTTTTTTTCCTACCGAAACAGATTCTTTGTGGTAGATCACCGCATCAGTGCATACCCATGCCTCGTATCCAGCGCGCTTGATATGCTCACACCAATCAACTTCCTCATAATATAAAAAGAAGTTCTCGCTCATTTGTCCGGCCTTTTTTACTGCCGCATTGCGTACCATCATAGCCGCGCCGTGGCAATAAGCGGTGGGAGCAGTAATGTTGTTATATTGGCCGTTATCCTTTTCGCGCAGGCCTATGCAACTATTACGGCAGGTGTAATAATTCATGGGCGTATAACCCGCGTATTGGATCAGGCTTTTATCACTAAAGTATTTGATCATGGGCGAGATCATGCCTATTGCCGGATTCTCATCCATTACTTTAACAAGTTTTTCTATCAGATCGGCGGTAAATTCGGTGTCATTATTAACAAAGAATAGGTAATCTCCGGTAGCCTCGTTAACGCCCAGGTTATTGCCGCCTGCAAAGCCGAGGTTTTTTTCGGAGCGGATAAACTTTACATGTGGAAAATCTGCCTGCCAATCATTAATAGAAACTACCGTGCTGCCATTGTCAACAACAATGATCTCCAGGTTTTTATAAGTATTGGGTATCGTTCCTAACAGCTCCTCAGTAACCTTGGGCTGATTGAAATTGACCGTAATAATAGATACTTTATTCATTGATAAGGTTTGGCCCATGTTATTCCTTCGATACCCTGTCGAGGCATTTTTGTAACACAACGGCAAATTCTTTATCGTTAGGCGGCGCAAAAATAGTATTGTGCTCGCCGGGGATTTCGTGCACGTTCACGCCTTTAAGGGCAAATTTTTTCCAACCCATAAACTCGTAGTCGTCCATATAAAAGGTGCGTTTTTTAGCACGGAACAGGTCTACCACAATATCCATTGGTTTCTGGAAATAGTTGCGTTTGGCCTTTGCACTCGCCTCATCTATCTCGTTATCATACGCGAAAAAGCCGGTTTGCTTTTCATTGTTGCCGGTAAGTTTCCACCATGTACGTATAATCCGGCGCCTTAACAGTTCATTTTTATATTTGAAAGTACCTTTCGGATCCTCGGCCAATAGCGCGAAACTGTTAAAGAATTTCATGAACAGCAGGCGTACGCGATTGAATGTACGCTTCACAGGCGGATCGAATATATCGGTCTGTTTAGCATAAGTATCGAAAACGGCCAGCATCTTTACTTCTTTGCCCATTTCCTTCATCTGCCTTGCCATTTCATAAGCAATAGTGCCGCCTAATGAGTAGCCCGCAAGCGCATAAGGCCCGTCTGGGTTTTGGGCAAGTATCTCGGCAATGTAATTAGCGGCAATTTCTTCCATCACATCCAATGGCTCATCTATGCCATTCAGGCCGCGGGCCTGTAAGCCGTAAACCGGCTGCTCAGCATCCATGTTTAAGGCCAATGCGCTAAAAAGCAATACATTAAGGCCTGCGCCATGAACAATGTATATAGGCATTTTTGAGCCTTTCGGTTTGATAGGCACCAGCGAATCCCAGGTGATCGATTTCGAATCGACCTTCAATATGATCGATAGTTTTTCAATGGTCGAGTGTTCAAAAAGCGTGGCAAGCGGCAAACGCTTGCCGGTCAGCTTCTCAATCCTAGCCATGATCTGAACAGCCACTAACGACCGCCCCCCAAGCTCAAAAAAATTGTCATAAACGCTGATCTTCTCAATACCCATCAGCTCCTGCCATATTTCGGCAACGTTCTTTTCAATTTCTGTGCGTGGGGCAACATAATCCTCTGCGCGGGCAATTATATTGTAATCTGGTTTTGGCAGGGCCTTACGGTCAATCTTACCATTAGGAGTAATGGGAATAGCATCCATCAACACAAAGTCATCAGGCACCATATATTCCGGCAATACCGCAAGCAGCGCTTTTTGCCAGGCTAAAATCTGAGTTTTAAAATCTGCATTTTTAGCGGTCTCCTCCAGTATCACGTAGCCCACCAACCGCGGGTCGCCGGGCGTATCTTCGCGGGCAATTACAACGGCTTGTTTAATATCTTCTTCCTGAACCAGCGCATGTTCAATTTCTTCCAGTTCAATACGGTAACCGCGCACTTTCACCTGGTGGTCCATACGGCCCAGGCAAATTATGTCGCCGTCTTCCTGGTATTTTCCCAGGTCGCCGGTACGGTACATTTTATCTCCCGGTTTGCCCGAAAAAGGGTTATCAATAAAACGCTCGGCGGTAAGTTCCGGGCGGTTCAGGTAACCCGCTGCAACGCCGTCGCCGCCAATAATTATTTCACCTATCTCGCCATCGGTCAGGCTGTTCATGTTTTCATCAACAATATAAACCTGGGTATTGGCAATAGGCTTACCAATGGTAATGTTTTCGTCGCTTTCAATCAACTTAACAGTCGACCATATCGTGGTCTCTGTTGGGCCGTACATATTCCAAAGCTGGCTGGTACGCGCGGTAAGTTTACCCACCAGGTCCTTAGGCAATGCCTCGCCGCCGCAAAGTATCTTCAGGGGCAGCAGCTTTTCCCAGCCTGCTTCCAGCATCATGCGCCAGGTGTAAGGCGTAGCCTGCATAAAGGTGATACCGTCGTTCTTCACCATGTCGAACAAAATACGCCCGTCTTTGGCGGTGTCAGAATTGGTAAGAATAATTTCCGCACCGCAAATCAACGGCAGGTAAAGTTCCAGCCCGGCAATATCAAACGATATGGTGGTAACCGTCAATATCTTATCACTGGCTGTCATACCAGGTTGTTTTTGCATGCTCAGCAAAAAGTTCACCAGGTTGAAATGTCTTATCTGTACGCCCTTAGGCTTCCCGGTCGAGCCGGACGTGTACAACACATAGGCAAGGTCCTTACCATTAACCTCAATTTCAGGCTCATCGGCGGTGTAATTGCCAAACTTTTCAAACGCGTCTTCAATCAATAGCTCATTCGCGGTTGAGGTAAAATGGTTGTGGTATTTTTTTGAAGTGATGAGCAGTTTTGCCGAAGAATCATCCAGCATAAACTCAACCCGGTCTTTTGGATATTCAGGATCGAGCGGTATATAAGCGGCGCCTGATTTGAGGATAGCCAACAACGATATCACCATTTCGGGCGACCGATCAAGCGCCAGCCCAATAATATCCCCTGTCTTTACACCATTATCAATCAGTATTTTAGCAAGTTTATTTGAGCTTTCGTAAACCTCTTTATACGTCAGCTGCCTGCCGTGAAATTTAATGGCAAATTTTTTTGAGTAAGTATTTGCACATTGGTTGAGGAAAAAAGGGAGCGCTTTATCTTTGGGATATTCTATATAAGTATCGTTTCTGCTGTCGGTATTTTCTATATGGATAGGGGCACTCATCTTATCTTGCTAATTGATAATTCAATTGGTAACAATTCTTCAGGCTAAATATGGCCAATACTTTTTAAAGTAACAAACGTATTACACACAGGAATGCTTATTTGGCACTATGGGTATGAGGGGTATGTATAAACTTTTTATTAGCCCCTTTCAACTTGAATAATAACAGCAGCATTGCAAAGAAAATTGCCGGTATCCTCATTAAAGCACCAAAAAAATCTTTGTTATAAAAACTTGTTGGTATAGCAACTAAAATGCCAGTATAACAGCAAATGGTAGCGGCCAGCCATAATTGCCATCCCGGACCCATGCCCGGCAATGCTAATGATACCAGCAGCATAAACGGCATCAATCCAAGCATCAGCACGCGCGGCAGTATCGATAGCTGGTAAACTTCGTTCAGGTAATCCAGTTTTCCTTTAAATAAGGCCGAAAAAGCGGTGGCCCCATATTTTTTTAACAAATTAAACTGTGCCGAAAGCCACCTGCGTCTTTGTTTTTTAAATACTTCCTTGTTGCTTACCTTTTCATCGTATATCAACGCATTTTCGGCGTAAGCTACGGTAATCTCATCATTAGTTAACAATAAGCCCATTTCTTTGTCGAAACCGCCAACAGCGTCTATCCGCATCATAACCCCGGTAAATACCTCGTAATCGAGCGCCATGCCCGAGCCAATGATGGCCGATGAAAAATTGAACACCCTTTGCGATTTACGGAAGATATGGTTATTTACCTCCTCGCTTATGGCGTCCAGCACGGCTACCGACGTATTGGTGTTCATGGCAACGCGGTGTCCCTGCACCACTTTATCACCGGCTTGCAGATAGTCGTTGATCCGATAAAGAAAATCGGGCGCGGCAATATTGTCTATATCGAAAACTATGGCAGCATCAAATCCCGGCTGGGTATTCTCAATTGCTTTATGCAGCGCTTTTGATTTGGTGCTGCTTTCAAAAACAACTTCCAGCACCTGTAGCGGCATTTGCTTTAATTTGGCTACGGTTTCGGGCTGTAGCGAATCGGCAATAACGCATACATGGAATTTATCTTTCGGATAGTCAAGCTTCACAGCTTCTGCTGCCGAATTTAGGATGATCTCGTCTTCTTTGTACGAGCAAATGTAGATCACAAATTTGGCCAGCGTTGAACTTTGCGGCGGAGTTTTAATCTTCACCAGCTTGCCTAAAACCGAAAACACAAACAGATACAGGCTGTAAAAGCCCAGGTAAACGAATAAAATGCTTGTGATTATAGCGATGATCGTTGCGATAATTTCCATACGTTGGTGGTTATACGTAAGTTTTTCGTAAAACGGTTTGTTTTTGCCTCAACTTTTTTACAATCGATCAGTCGTTGCCGCCTTCTTTTTATCAAAATTGGTTTTTAACAGTTCTTTTATTTCGCTGATGCGGTGTTCCCAGGTATTGTCGGCAGCAACTTCCAGCCTTTTTTGCTGCAGTTCCGGCGTATCGTTCAAAGCTACGGCAATTGCATCAGAAAACGTTTCCGCATCGCTGCAATAAGTAACTGTGCCGTGAGTAAACTCGGCCAGGTCGGGGTTAAAATCTGTAGAAACGAGCGGCCTGCCAGAACCTAAATATTCAAATAACTTCAGCGGAAAAATATGTGCGCTCACGTCATCTTTTTTAAATGGAATGATCGCTACATCAAAACCTTTTAATACAGCCGGCATTTCGCTGTATGGAACCGGGCCTGTCAGATACAGGTTCGGCGCTTTATATTCTTCTTCCTTAATATAATAACGGTCTATTGGCCCTACCATCACAAAACTCTTATCGCGGTTGGCCTTAAGCAACTCCTGCATCATATCGTAATCAATCCGCCGTTCAATAGCCCCAAAATAGCCGATGATCGGCTTCGGAATCCCGTCAAAAATGGATGAAACTTTCAGTTCAGGATCGAGTGTTTTTGAGCTGTGGCTGATATTGGCGGCATTCGGTATAAAGTATGAATTTGGGTTGAGCAGCGCCTTCTGGTTCATCAGTTCCTTACTGGTGCTGATCACCATATCCACATTTTTTACCAGTATATCTTCCGAGATCAGCCCATGCTTTGTCTGATAAGGCTCGATGATAGGATCAACACAGTGGTAAACGCTTAAAGTTGGTTTCAGCAACTTATGCAGCGTAGGCAGCGTAAAGTTGTAGGAGTTGATAAAAATATAATCGGTAATGTTGAGCGCTTTGATCACCTGCCTCACCCGTTTTCCCACTATTCCCTCGTTTATCTTCAGCATCATCCTGTAAAATTTACCCTCTGGCAACATGTTAATCGACGGTACAGGAGGGGAGATGATGATCTTCAGATTGGGGATTTCAGTCTGAATAATACTGTTCTTCGCCGAAAAGAAATGCGGCCGCCGGATTTTGAATTCCGGTGTGTTCTTGAACTTTACATAGTCGAACCAGGTATAGGGCCGGTCAACGTAGTAAACAAAGTTGTCTTTCGCCAGGTGTTTGGCCATGGTATAATTGGTCGATTCCAACTTGCCATCAAACTGCATCTGCGAAAAAATTATAATATTCTGGTTCTTCAGGCTCATTTCTAAACAGGGGGATTTATTAAAAAGCTTTATGAATTTTGTTCTGTTGTGTCTTTCTTCCTGGCTTTATTCAGGAGATCTGTGGTCAGCTGCCGCGTTTCCGTGAAACCGAGTTTCAGTATGCCGAACATGGTAAAGTTCAGGTATTTTCTCAAGATCCAGTAACCGTAAATTACACCGGCAAGGAATGTAAGGATTGACGCAAGTGCTACTCCATAAAGGCTATGGAAGATAAATATCCCCGCAAAATCGCCGGCTACGTTTACTATCAGCATAATGATCACTTTCGTCATGTTAATGTGCGGCTTGTTCAGCATATCCAGCGTAATACCAAAAAAACGGTCCACCGGCATGAAAAGTGCATAGCACATAAAAATCCGGAAGATGTTCGAAGCATTGCTGTGCGCATATTGATGACCGCCCAAAATATCGATAACCACATCGGCAAAAATAAAGGAGCCGAGCGTAACGGGTAATATCAGCATGGTCAATATGCCTGAATATTTTTTCAGGATGTAGGTAAGGTGCTTCTTATCATCGCGGTTAACCGCCGCCGACATAGCAGGCAGAGCCGTCGCTACAAAACTTCTCAGCGGGATTTCAATAACTTCCATCAAACGCTGCGGCAAATAGTATATACCAACTACCATCGGGTCGGCAAACATAAATTTAATGATATAGGTGTCAGACCCCCGCAGCATATAAGAGCTTACCGATGTACCCACACTGTACTTGCCAAAATTTGCCAGTTGTTTAACGCATTCGCTTGTTTTGTATTTAATGGTGCTCACTTTGGCCCAGCCGTTTATGATAGAAAAAAGGCTGGTTATCATGGCGGTTGAACAATAGGCTATTATGATAACAGAAAAGCTGATGCGGTGAATGGCTATCAGGATGATGATCAAGATCAGGAAACACCCCTGCCAGATAAGCTGCAGAATAAAGATCCGGTCGAACCGTTCCTCGGCCTGCAGGATCCACAGGGCTACGCTCGACGGCAAGGTGCTGAAGAAAATAATGGCGAACCACTTGGAGGCTAATACAATAGTCGGATTCCCTTTGTAAAACAGCAGCACAATAATGCTTACTATGGCCAGCGAAGCCGTGAGCATAAAACCAATATACCACGTAGAACCCGCTACAATTTTTGAGCGTTCTTCGTCGGCACCCGAGTAAAACTTTACGAGCGAGGTTTGCAAAAAGCCGCTTCTGAACAAGTTGGCCAGGGTGAAGGTGGTTAAAAATAGGATCCAGTTACTAAAGTCGCCGGGAATAGTGAGGTAACGGGCCAGTAAACCTACCGTTACCATACCAACAACCGGCATCACTGCATTGCTTGCCAGCGATAGCGTGTGCTTGTTTATTAACTTCTTTGTGACCGACATTTAGATTTTCCCCCAGGTATTTGTTTCAAAGTTATACTGTTTAACTACGCGGGCAGGGTTTCCAACGGCAACAGAAAATTGGGGTATATCTTTTGTTACAACACTGCCCGCGCCTATCACTGCATGCTTGCCAATGGTTACACCGGCAGTTATTACGCAATTTGCGCCAATCCACACACTATCTTCAATGGTTATTTGTTTGGTTAGTACTTTTTGGAGGCGTGGCGGCATATTCACGTCTTCGTAGCCGTGGTTAAGGCCCGATATTACGATGTTTTGCGCCAGCATTACATAGTTGCCCATAGTAACCGGGCCTATAATTACATTGCTTAATCCAATGCCGCAATTATCGCCTATCAGCACATCGCCCACGCCATTATTTATCGTTGCAAAGCTCTCCACAATACAATTATTCCCGATCGTGAATTTCCTAAATGGAAAAACATCCATCCGTGAGCTGAACCTGATCACCGTATTTTTGCCTCTTTTGTGGATAAACCGGTTCAGGAACAAGCGCACCCAAAGCCGCGGCCTGGCCTGCCCGGTAGGGATAATTAACCAGTGGACAAATTGTTTAAGCTTAGGGTTTGATTTAACCGTGGATAGTAATGACATTACTTGTTATTTGTTTCAGCACATTAAATAACCTGTTCCTGCAAGCTTTGTTGTTTCTGCTTGTCCAGGCGCATGGTAACGTTAATGATGGCCATGGCCAGGTAAAGTAATATGTTGGTGGGGTATTGTACGAATGCCTGCTGCGGATAGTTACCAATATCCAGCGCGAAAATGATTAAAACCATGGCCATGCAGTAAGTTTTCAGTTCCGGGTCTTTAATCAGGTAGTAATATTTAATGCCGCGCTGTAATATCACAAAGTTGAAAGCACAAAAAAGCAGCAGCCCAACCCAGCCCATTTCTACCGCCACGCGCACGTAACCGCTGTCTGGCGGGAAGTGAGCGAGGTATGAGTTCGGCGCAAAACGCTGCCCCCAAACACCAACCGAACCCAAACCGCCGCCAATAGGGTGACTAAGGATATATGGTTTGATGCGATGCTGGTTTTCTGCCCGCACATTAAATGATGCATCTTTTGACGGGTTAAACGCCGATTGAAACCGCACCAAACTGGGGTTTGAGGTCGGCATTTTAATAAGCACTGCCAGTATAAACCCGCCTATTAATGCTGCTACCAATATTCGCCGGTTAAATTTCAAAACGGCAAGCATGGCCAACGCTGCTGGGATCAATACGTATGCCGCGCGCGTGCCCGAATACAGCATTACCGTTAAATAAAAGCATATCAGGCCAACCAACACAAACTTCTTCCACCGGCGTATTTCGGTAAATAACAACGAAAGGCACAATATGGCCGACAGCACCATGTTGTACGAAAACGTAACCGGGTCTGAGAAGATGCCGAATTTACGCATATGGCCGTAAATGAATAACAGCTGTATCCGCAACGGGTCGGCATTAAGCCACCTGGTTTCGAAAGGGAAGAAGCCGATGTTCTCCTGTATAAATGCCGCAATACCGCAAATCAGTTCCAGTACCAGCAACACCTTGAATAGCATCTTTATAAAATCCTTCGACCTGATCTGGTAAACGAATACGAAATAAAGCAACATCAGCACCGCCACCGTACGTACCGTATAAATCCAGGCTAATACTGATGACGCTGCCGGGTTGATTACCTCCAGCAGGTTATAGATCAGCCACGCCAGGATAAAATAGCTTATGGGGTCTTTAAAATAACTCCAGTCGCGTTCTGTCCGCTGTTTGATGAAGAACCCGAGGATGAGGATATACATCATCACGTCCATCACCAAACCTATCGGGGTATCCTCTGGCAATAGCCCCAAAATAGCCTGGTAATTAATAAAGAACGCAATAATAAGGTAAAGCGTAATACCAACCTTTGGATAAGCCACAGCAGCATAGAGCATGGGCAGTCCCACCATCATGATCAGAAAAAAAACGCCCATCACCATGCCCAGGCGCGCTATCAGAAAACTAGCCGTCAGCGAAGCGATGAGCACGAAAATCACTACCATCGGTTTCGAGAACTTGTGGATCACAATGTTCTGCCAGATGGTTTTCTTCGGGGCTATATCTTTGATCCGGTCGCTCGGCATCTGTTGGGGCTGATTAGATTAATTTAAGATCAGGATCTTTATAACCCAAACAAAAATGCTCAAAAATGCCATGGTAACAGCAATGTAATAACATTTGCGCTGCAATGGGGGGAGCCTTTTTATCGGGTCTTCAGTTTTTACCTGCGAGGGCCTGAGTTCCATAATTGAAATGAAATTGTAACGTTAAATTGCGCTTAGTTCTTGCTCTTTTTTGAAGCAGCAATATCTGTAGCCATGTTTAATATCCAGCCGGCAAATTTGTTATGTAGCGATTTAAGGTACGCGATGTAAGTTTTATGTCCGCCCGCTACATTCCTGTTGGCCTCAAAAACGGCAACCGTTTTGTTCGCGAACAGAATCCACTCCTTCGCCTTGTTCAGCGAATCCAACGATGGCATATCGATCACAATGATGTCATACCTCGATTTCAGCTTCTCAAACTCATTGTGGATCTGTACTTCGTCATTAATCTCCAGCAGGGTAATATCGCCGCCGCGGTTACCCAGCACGTTGATCTTGTTGTTCTCCCACTCGGTATAAGAGCTGCTCCTGAAATAATCCTCTACAAAAAGTGAAGGTTGAATGTTCCGGGTTATCGAAGGATTGTCAAAATTGCCGTCAATCAGCAGTACTCTTTTGTTAATGGCGCTGTAGGCGTAGGCCAGGCTTACGGCAATAAGCGTTTTACCCTCGCCGTTGCCCATGCTGGTTATCCCCAGTATTTTTTCGCCCCGCAGTTCCTGGTCTATCTCAAACCTAACCGAGCGCAGCAGCTCTTTAAATTGCTGCATCTGCTTGCGGTTCTCTACCTCCCAAAGCTTGCGCAGGTCGGGCTTGGGGCCTTTGATAACGTTCAGCGCGCCGAGCATCGGCAGGTCGGTACGGCTCACCAGCGTAGCCGGATCTTTAACCGTATCATCAAGGTAAAACAAGATAAACAGCACCAGCAGGCAAAGGAACAAGCTCACTAAACCACTCAGCGCTACCAGGAAGATTTTTTTTGAAGGCTGGGCAATATCAGGGGTAGCAGGTTCAACCTGCGATAATTTGATCGAGAATTTAGACTGAACGTTCGCAGCGTTATAGCGGCTCAATACGTCAAGGTATTCTTTGGTGGCGATATCAATATCAAACTCATAGGTTTTAACCGTTGCATCAAATGGTACCAGACGCGAAAATTTTGCATTCAGGTCATTCAGTTCCCGGTTAATAGATTTTTCGCTGTATTTAGCCAGGTCGCGGGCTACTTCAAGCGTTTGCGCCTGCACTACCAATGCGTCTTTACCAATCCGTGGGTCAACAAGGTATTTGTCAGATGTAGTGTGCAATTGAGCAACAAGCGCATTTTGCAGCGAATCTATCATCGGCTTATATTTCGGATTGAAACCGGCATGAACGTACTCGTCTGTCAGCGTTCGCAACTGATCGTTGGTGGCGGCCGTTTCAACGTTATTCTGGTTTACTGATGCTTCGATGTATTTTCTGCTCGTTGGATCAAATTTCGACATCACGTTTTGCAGTGCGCCTTCGTTAGCTGCAAGCGTACGCTGGTTTTCCAGTTTCTTGTCGGTATAGGCCAATATCTGTGCAAATATCGATTTCGATTGATCTTCCAGGTTCAGGATGCCGTTCTTGATCTTGTATTGCTGCAGTTCGTCTTTTTTCGCGTTCAGCGCGTTACGCTTTTCTTCAAGCAGGGTTCCCAAAAAGTCAACCGCGTTCGATTCGTTTTTCTTAATATTTACCGTATAGTAATCAATAAACTCCTTAGCCAGTGTATTCACCACAAATGCCGAAAGCTGCGGGTTTTCCGAAGTGAACTGTATCGAAATAAAATCACTTTCTTCCTCACGCGCCACATCCAGGTTTTTCCTTATTGAACGCTCGTCATAATGCATCGAGATCAGCAATTGGTTAAGGCCAAACTCATCTTTGTTATATAACGACAGGGGAGCTCCGGTAACAAGCTTAGCCCTGAAAACTTCGAGGGCATGTTGTATGGCCGCGGGGCTTAAATCTTTAAAGTCATGATTCAAGTGCCTGAACGGTTCACTGCTGCTCAGATCATGAATAATGAGCTGATAGGAGCATTGATCGATCAGCTTTTTCAGCTTGATGATCTCCATCAGGTTGCTGAACTCGCGGTTAATCTGGTCTGATTGTGCGTTGGGTGTATTATCCTTATCCAGCAGGTGCGTCGATGCATCAACAATTCCGGTTGCTATCTGCGTGCGGGATACAAACTCGTCAGGAAGGTTTTTAACAAGGAATACGGATGCTGCTACTGCTGCTGCAACAACAATAAGAATCACCCATAAATATTTACGTAAGAGTTTAAAATAGCCCGATATTTCCATTAATCTATTTAATGCTTTCCAACTTATCCCCTATAAGCTCTTCAAGATTAGTTTTTGCCGTAAAAACATTTAATTCAGCTTGTATCCTAAATGCGTTTTGATTGTAAAGGTTATTCAACGATGCATTATAAACATCAAACGTTGTTTCACCTTTTTCAAAGGTATATTTAAGATTTTTAGTCGCAGTTTCTGCGTTGGTCACTGCCGTTACTTTGTTGCGCAGATCGGCCTGTGCGGCAATGTAGGCAAAGTAAAAACGCTTAATTTGTGCTTCCAGTAAAAGAAAGTACTCCTGCTGTTGATATTCGGCAACTTTAACTGCCTCTCGTGCATTGTGAATGGTATAAGGTCGTTCAAAAAGCGAACCCAGACTAACAGAAGCCACCAGTTGATAACCTTTGAATGCCGTAGGGTTGGTTAGATTTAAAGATGTTTGCGGACTGTAAATGTATGACGCGCTGAAGGCCTCCAGCCAACCGAAGCTTGCCTGGTGAAAAGTGCTGCGGGCAATCTCCACCTGCTTTTGCTTTACCTTCACTTCAGGATAATTCTTTTTGGCGGCTGCTATCAGTTTTTCCAGGTAAGGGTATGACAGGTCTTTAAAGATAGTCTCCTGTGCGTGAAGGTTACTTGTTAAAGCAGATATTAATAACGACAGACAAACGATCCGAAATTTAGTATTCATTTTTTTTTACACTTTTTCTTTCTGAAAAACTGCCGGTACTGTTCTGATGAGAATTTTCCAATCAAGCCAGAATGAATAGTTTTGAGCGTAAAAATTATCTAATTTCTTTCTTTCACGCTCAGACATATCCGCCTTTCCCCGCTTGGTTATCTGCCATAATCCGGTTAACCCGGCAGGCCCCAAAAAACGCATCGACCATTCGTTTGATGTCAGCATTTCTGCTTCATAAACCGGCAACGGCCTGTTACCAACCAACGACATATCCCCTAACAAAATGTTGAATAGTTGAGGGAGCTCGTCGAGGCTCGAATTTCGTAAAAATTTGCCGAGTTTGGTTACCCGCGGATCGTCTTTAATTTTAACAAATGCGGCTTTTGTGCCTCCATCCTCGTTTGCGTACTGATTTTTTGTGGATAACTCTACCAACATTTTATCAGCATCAGTGCGCATCGACCTGAATTTGTAAAAATCGAACGTTTTATAGCCCGTGCCTACCCGCTTGCTTTTGTAAATAACAGGCCCTTTTGAACCCAGTTTGATTAAAATGGCAACAACCAGCATAATGGGGGAAAGGAACAGGATCATCATGCCCGAGATGAAAAGATCCATAAACCTTTTGCCGGCAGGCATGGTATATTTGATGTCAACCTCTTTTGATATTTCTATCAGTTTCGGTTTTATCAGTTTAAATTTTACCAGGAAATTAAGGCGCTCGCGCAGGTCTGATAACGAGAACGGGTAGATGTAAAAATCATGTACCTTCAGCTTCATGGCGGTTTGCCTGAACTCGCGATCGTTCGATAGCGAAAGCAGTACAATAATTATCCCGTTGAACATGAAATTACCCTTCAGCCGCTCAACAAGCGCAAAGCATTCGCCATGCTCATCAACCTCAAGCAAAATAATTTCGGGCAGGGTTAAGATCGACTGGTTACCCAAAAAGGTTTCCAGCATAGCAAGGTTATCATTGTAAGATATCTGGAAATAAGAATTGAGCTCTTCGGCTATCAAATCCCTCATATCTAAACCGGCATAAGCTATTTTAGTATGGGTGCCCGCGTTTTCATTCCACTCAGTTGCTATGTGATTCGTCATAGATACTTAAAACTTGATTAATAGCGGCTTTTAACGAGGTGGGATTGAACGGCTTAGGCATATAAGCGTCAACCTGGAACGGCATGGCAGCTACCTGTGCGTCCAGATCATGTGCTGCAGAAAGCATCAATACGGGAATATCGCGGAACAGACCGCTGATCTTTACATTTTTTATGAATGACTGTCCGTCAAAATAAGGCATTTGAAGGTCGGATATAATCAACTCGGGAATGTTGCCGTCTTCCAGCCATGTAAACGCATCAATCCCGTTGTTCCTTACAATAATTTCATAGTCTTTTGAGAGAATAAAGTTCAGAAGCTTTAAAATACTTAAGTCATCATCAACGATCAGTATTCTTTTTTTCATGTGTTGCTAATCTGATAGTAAAAATTTCCCTTGATTACGTATTTTAAGGACAAAAGGTTTGGGCAAGTAACGATTTATCTGGTCTGCTTATTTTACGATAATATTATTAATATGTGATTTCTGAATCAAATGCCCCGCTTTTTCTTTTGACTCCATAAAAATACTTAATTGGTAATAATTATAAACAATTATTTAAGATTGATTAACTGGTACATTATGAATGCGATAGGTAAGGTTTCGTATTCTTTACACGGCGTTCGTATGGCTCAAAGCTAACACTATCCGGCAAAAAAATGCAGAGGATGTTTAAAAACCGGGCTGGTGTTTAAAAAAAGACATTTTATCGTCAGGCTGGTTATTTGCAATACTTACGGCATAAGCTCCGGCAATGGTAAAGCTGCTGATCTGCCAGTTTTCATCTGATGCTATGATACCCGGTTGTACAGTAAACATACCATCCAGCGCCGGTAGTAGTCGCAAATCGCAATCCAACCCTTGTGCGGTGGCTTTGGTAATAGCTTCTTTGCGTGTCCATAATTTAAAGAACCGGTTTACAGCGTCCGTTTCGGCAATATAAGCAATTTCCGCCCTGCTGAAATTGTCAGTCAGTACCTCTGCATAGCCAAAATCATTGTTAATAAATTCAACGTCTACCCCTACAGCGTAACCGCCCTGCACGGCCAAAACTATCGCATCGTTGGAGTGCGACATGTTGTAATGCAGGCCTTGGCCCCCGGTGTCGTTTTTTATAAATGGCTTTTTATTTTTGCCGCTAACAAATTCAATAGCCTCAGCAGGCAGTATCAAATATTTCCCTATTAGTTGCTTTAACACCGCCCGGCTGATCACAAAACGATCGCGATCTTTTTGGCGATGAAAACGATTGGCCCTTTCAATTTCATCTGGTTTTAAAAGCTTGAGGTAATAGGGGAGCTGGGGCAGGTTTTCGCTTACGCTAATGTGCCATACGTGGGTGCCCTCGTAAAAAGAAAAACCGCACCGTTCCTGGTCCAGCCATTCGGGTGCAGTCAAATATTTATTCGTAATGTTGATGGGCTGCATGCGTATCCAATAAGCGCGGCAATTTAACGTTTTGCCGCCTCATCCAAACAATTTTGCAGTATTTGTGCAAACAGCTTGTCGTTCGGCGCTTTAAATATGGTATTGTGTTCGCCGGGGATAGGGTGCACGCGTACGCCTTTCAGTGCATACGGTTTCCAGCCTAAAAATTCAAAATCGTCCATATAAAACGTACGGTTCTCTGCCCTGAAAACATCTACCACTATATTGTAAGGTTTCAGCTGGTAGCGTCTTTCGGCGTAGTTATTCATCTCGTCTATCTTGTTCGAATAGCCAAAAAAGCCTTCCTGCTTCTGCTCCTTGCCGTAACGCATCCGCCAGTACATACGTTTCAACCTGCGTTTTACCGACGTTTGTTTTTCTGCAACGGTGTCTTTAATTCCGCCTTTGGAGGTAAGCAGATACAGCATTTTACTTGAAAAGAACCTGGCGCGTTTCGCTATTTTAGTTAGCGGCGAATCGTAATGGGGAGTACGGTAAGCGTAGGTGTCAAACATAGCCACCATTTTCACTTCCTTGCCCAGGGCCTCAAACTGTTTGGCCATCTCAAAGGCAATAATACCGCCAAACGAATACCCGGCCAACGCATAAGGTCCATGAGGGTTTTGCTGCATAATTGATTGGATGTAGTGCGCGGCAATATCCTCTATGCTGTCCAGCGGTTCTTCAATACCATCGAGTCCCTTAGCCTGCAAACCGAATACCGGCTGGTCTGCATCCATATTTACCGCCAGCGTGTTAAACAGCAGTACGTTCAATCCCGCGCCATGTACCATGTACAGCGGCATTTTGGAGCCTTTAGGTTTGATAGGCACCAGCGAGTCCCAGGTGATTGACTTGCCATCCAGTTGCAGCATTAAAGCCAGTTTTTCAACGGTTGATGTTTCAAACAACGCAGCCAGGGGCAGGCGCTTGCCGGTCTCTTTCTCAATACGCGTCATTACCTGTACAGCTATCAACGAGTGGCCGCCAAGTTCAAAAAAATTGTCGTAAACGCCTATCTTCTCAATACCAAGATATTCTTTCCAGATGTTGGCAACCATTTGTTCAACATCCGTGCGTGGGGCTACAAAGCTGTTGCCGGCATCTGTTATCAGTACACCTTGTTTGGCAAGCGCTTTTTTATCCACCTTGCCATTCGGTGTAAGGGGCATTGCAGGCACGATGACAAAGTTATCAGGCACCATATAATCCGGAACAAAACCTTTCAGTATCTCTTTCCAGTTGGCTACCTGTGTGGCTTCGCTTACGTTTTCAGGCAGGTTATCTACCACCACAAATGCCACTAACTTATCTATTCCGAAGCTGTCGGGCTTTGCAAGCACTACGGCTTCCTTAACATTGGTGTTATTTACCAGGTTGTATTCAATCTCTCCGGTCTCTATGCGGTAACCGCGAATCTTTACCTGCGCATCCACCCGGCCCAAACATTCAATCTCGCCATCGGCCATAAAGCGACCAAGGTCGCCCGTATTGTACATTTTGGCGCCGGGAATTGGCGCAAAGGGATCGGCTACAAATTTCTCTGCAGTAAGTTCGGCACGGTTCAAATAACCCTTAGCTACGCCTTCGCCGCCAATGTAGATCTCTCCCGGAATACCCACTCCCAGCGGTCGCCTGAAATTGTCTAAAATATAAATGAAGGTATTATCTATCGGCCTGCCAATGGTTATATGATTGGTATCGGTAATTTCCTTTACAGTCGACCAGATGGTCGTTTCCGTCGGCCCATAAACGTTCCATAAAGAACTGGCGCATGTCAATATCCTTTCGGCAAGTTCGGCAGGTAGAGCCTCGCCGCCGCAAATGGCTTTAATGGCTGTGCTTTTATCCCAACCGGCCTCCAGCATAATACGCCAGGTGTATGGGGTAGCCTGCATTACTGTCGCACCCTGTGCACTGATAAGTTCCAGCAGGGCACGACCGTCTTTCGCAGTCGCAGCATCGGCTAAAATAATTTCCGCGCCTGTCAATAATGGCAGGAACAGTTCCAAACCGGCAATATCAAAGCTGATGGTGGTTACAGCAAGCAGTTTATCATTGGCGGTGAGTCCCGGTTCTTTTTGCATGCTGTACAAAAAGTTAACGAGGTTATGCTGCGCAATCTGCACGCCCTTCGGCATCCCGGTTGAGCCGGAAGTATAAAGGATATACACAAGGTCTTCGCCTTTAACGGTTATTTCAGGGTCGGCCGTCGGGTAATTGTCTATGGTTTCCCAAACATCTTCCAAAACCAATTCTTTCGCTGTCGATTCGTATTTGCCTTTATAAGCCGCCGACGTCAGCAATATCACCGCCGCCGAATCGGCTATCATGTAATTGATGCGGTTGATAGGGAAGATGGGGTCCAGCGGAATATAAACACCGCCGGCTTTCATAATGGCCAGCATACTGATCACCAGTTCTGCGCAGCGATCCATCGAGAACGCTACCTTATCGCCTTTTTTAATACCGTTTTCTGTTAATATGGCGGCCAGTTGGTTAGCGCGTTCGTTCAGCTCTTTATAAGTAATGGCTTTACCGTTAAAGGTGATAGCCGTTTTTTCCGGAGCTTTGGCAGCCTGCTCACTGATGAGCTGATGAAGCGGTGTGTCTTTAGGATAATCGCAGGCAGTGTTATTCCATTCAACCAACTGATGGGTCAGTTCTGCCGCATCCATCGACAGGATATTGCCGATCAGTACATCCGGGTCCTTTACAATTTCGCGCAGCAAAAACTCGAAGCTGTCCATCATTTTTTTGATGGTTTCCGGTTTGAATAGCTGCGTATTGTACGACCATTCCAGCGTAGGCGATTCCTCGTGCCCTGCAATGTTCAGGAAGATCTCGAAATTCTCGTATTCCCGCGGATTGCTGATGAGCTTGTGATGCAGCTGGTAAAAGTCCACATCGTCATCCAGGCCCATGTCGATGTTAAACATCACCGGTACGAGCGGTAACCTCGATGCATCACGCGCCAGGTTCAGTTTCTTCAACAAGCTGCCGAACGTGTAAAGCTGATGCTCATAGGCATCGAGCACTTCGCTGCGGCGTTGTTTTAAGTATGTTCTGAAAGATATATTGCTTTTTGGATAGCTGCGCAACGCCAGCAGGTTTACACAATGGCCAACCAGCCTGAAATTATCGGTAGCAGGCTGACCCGCAGCCGGAAGACCTACAATGATCTCTTCCTGCCCGGTAACCTGTTTCATAAACACCTCGAAAGCAGCAAGCAGTGTGGTAACAAAACTGGCGCCGTTGGTTTTTGCCAGTTTTTTTACATCGTTTGCCAGGGCGCCATCAAGGATCAGGTCTTCGCGATGACTTTTATAGGTACGCAGCGCAGGTCGTGGAAAATCCGTAGGGATATCCATTAAATGGCTGCTGCCCATAAACTGGTCCTGCCAGAAAAGTTCGGTTTCTTTATTTAAGCCGGTCTCGTTTTGCAGCATCTGGTCAACCGCATATTGGCTGAACAGGGGAGGAGCCGGCAATTTGATGGTTTGTTTTTTAGCATAGGCCGAATACAGCTTGCTTAGGTCCTGCATCATAATGCCTATCGACCAGCCATCGCACACAATGTGATGCGCCACGAAGGTGAGCAAATGCTCATTTTCTGTCAGCTTAAATACCGCTGTTTTGAATAACGGTCCCGTAACCAGGTCGAACGGTGTAGTAACCAGGTGCTTGTTGTATTCGTCAATTTTGGTTTGACGTTCGGCAGCATTAAATGAGGAAAGGTCTTTAAAATCGATATCGAGCATCACCTCTTTATAAACGCAAATACTTGCGCCGTCTGCACTGAATACCGTGCGGAGCGCTTCATGCATGTTCACCATTTCCTGCAGGGCAAACATCATGGCGGTAGCATTAAAAATGCCGGTGAGTGCCAGCGAAAAGCATTCGTTATAAGCACGGTTAGCGTCTGCACCGCCAATTAAACATGATGTCCATATTTCTACCTGCGGTTCGGTAGCGGGAGCAATCAATGAAATTTCGGGTCCCGCGAACGGGTCAAATTCCACAGGATTGGTATCGATCATAACACTCTCCAAAATATTTTTATTTTACTTGTAAGTACTTGCCCGGATTATTAGTGTCGCTAACAAACCAGCCCGGATTTCCATCCCTGTCGCGGCCCAGCCTTGCGCCTGGAATCGGTGGCTCCATAAACGGATTGAAATCTTCCTTCGGCGACTCTTCTTCTTTTTTGTTTGATTTAAAGAAACCCGATTCGATCAATTCGTCTACGCTCTGGCGGAATGCAGCAATGATCTTGTCAACATCGGCGCGGGTATGTGCAGCGGTAAGGAAGCAAGGGAACAGGTCCCAGATGTGAATCCCCTTTTCACGCATCAGCGTAAACAGCAGCTCGCCGTAAGGCACTTCTTCCTTAAACTTAATTTTCCAAAGCGACCCGAACGATGGGATATAGAATGGCAGACCGTGCTCTTCGCATACAGCGTTCATTTCCTTAGCCAAATAAGCCACTTCGTTATTCAGACCTTCCTGTAAGGCAGGGCCTTTTTCTTTCATGTATTCTAAAGATGCTTTTGCAGCAGCAAGGGCTAACGGGTGCCTTACAAACGTACCCGCAAAATAGGTAACGCCTGCTTCGGGCTGCGAGTTATCGCCGTACTGCCAAAAGCCACCGTCTAATGCATCCATGTATTGTTTTACACCGGCAATAGCGCCGATGGGCATACCGCCGCCAATCACTTTACCGTAAGTGCCCAGGTCGGCTTTAATGCCAAACAGTGCCTGCGCGCCACCCGGGTGCATGCGGAAACCGGTGATCACCTCGTCAAAGATCAGCACCGTGCCCGATTGTTGGGTGATCTCCCTTACCTGTTTCAAAAATTCAATGGGCTGATATTCCGGCCTGCGGCTTTGAACCGGCTCCACCAATACGGCGGCCAGTTCGTGGGCACGTTCGCGAATAATGCGCAGCGACTCTTCGGTGCCGTAATCCAGTATCAGCATATTCTGCACCACTTCCGGCATAATACCCGGAGCGGCAGGGATAGTCTTCAATTTTTTGGTTCCGCGAACAATCACCTCATCGTTAATGCCGTGGTATGATCCTGCAAAGGCCACCATCAGTGATCTTCCGGTAACCGTACGTGCAATACGCATGGCGCCCAATACCGCTTCCGATCCGGTGTTGCATAAGGCGGCGCGGTCAAAATTGGTCAGTTCTGTTATCAGTTTACAAACATCGCCTGCCAAAACATGTTGCGGGCCAATTTCGTAACCATTCTCCACCTGCTCCAACACGGCTTTTTTCAGCACATGAACCTGGTAACCTAAAAAGTTCGAACCAAAACCATTCAGTGCGTCAACGTATTCGTTGCCGTCAATATCCCAAACACGTGCGCCTTTAGAGCGGTTCACCACTAACGGATAAACGATCTCTTTGGTCAGCGGACGAAAGCCACTCACCACACGCGGATCAGCCATGTGCTCACGGTGTTCCTGTGTATAATCCTTACTGCTTTGCGTTTTGGCATTATAGCGTTTGGTCAGGTCGGCTAAGAACGACTGTTGTTTGTCGCTCAAACCCTGCACCTGTTTCTCGATGCGAGCAGTAGCGCCGAAAGGTTTTTTAACTTCAACTGCTTCTTCAGCAGTTAGTTCATAAACAATTCCGTTTTTAGCAGCGGGTGCCTCAGGAGCCGGAACAACCGGGGCCGGGGCAACAGGTGCACCTTGCGGAGCGCTATTGCCCTGCATCATAGCCAATTGACTGGCCAGCATCTGGATCTGCTGCTGGATCATGTCCAAGCCCGGATTAGCCGCAGTAGCGGCAACCGGAGCAGCTGTATTATTATAATTATAAACAGGCTGACTTGCTGCCGGAGCCGCAGCAGGCTGATATGCACCTGCAGGTAAACTCGCATCTAAATAAGCCGCCAGCGAATCGATGGTGTTATATTCTTCAAACAGTTTCCTGAAAGTAATAGGAACGTTAAATTCCTTTTTAAGATTAGTAGCGATCTGTGTCAGTAAAAGCGAGTCGAAACCGATCTCGATAAAATTGGAGTTGGCTGATGCGCCGTCTATTTCAATACCGGAAGCATCTTCAAAAAGTTCCTTTAATTTACCGGTTAATAGTTCTTTTCTCATCAGGGTTTTTTGTATGGTTTGTTCTTGTTGTATGGGTATTGCCTGTATTTCTTCTGTTTGTGTTATGGCTACGGCTTGCGGGGCTTCGAGCCAGTAACGTTTTTTATCAAATGCATAAGTTGGCAAGCTTAGCTTAATGCGCTGTTGGTCGTGATAAACACCTTGCCAGTCAGGCTCTAAACCGTTAAGCCATAAAATGCCCAACGCCCTTAATACGGAATAGTACTCGGTAGTTGTTTCATTTTTTTCAAATCCGGAGATGACCGGCGTGGTTTTTACGGTGATCTGCTGGCGCGATAATGTCGCTAACGTGGTTCCGGGGCCAACTTCAAGTAATACACGTCCGCTTATTTCTTCCTGCAAGGTGTCTACGGCTGCTGCAAAGCGTACGGTTTGGCGCAGGTGGTTTGCCCAGTATGCGGGGTTGGTAGCTTCTGCTTCGCTCATCCACGTACCCGTTACGGTTGATACCAGAGGTTTTACGGGCGGATATAATTTCACCGATTTCACCACTTCCTCAAAAGGCGCCACAATGCCATCCATCATTGCCGAGTGAAAAGCATGACTTGTATGCAGTAAGCGGCTCGGGATATCCTGTTTGGCCAGCTCTTCCGAAAACTGTGCCGCCAACTCATCCGGACCCGCCACTACGCAAAGCTTATTGCTATTAATGGCGGCGATCGATAAGCCTTCCGGTAGCATTGGTTCAAGCTTTTCAGCCTCGTATCTCACTGAAAGCATGCTGCCTTTGGCTACTTCGCTTACCATGCGTGCCCGGGTCGAGATCAGCAGCAAAGCGTCCTTCAAACTAAACACACCCGCCAAATGCGCGGCAACAAATTCGCCTATGCTGTGGCCGGTCAGTACGGCTGGCTGTATGCCCCAGCTCATCCATAGCTTAGCCATGGCGTACTCCATAATAAATATGGCAGGTTGGGTATAAAAAGTATTTTTAATGGTTTCTGCCGATGTTTCGTCGACTGTTTTTGGGTAGATCACATCGAACAAACCCGCGTGAGGCGTATCCTGTAATAAGGCAATGCATTCGTCAACAGCGGCGGTAAATACTGGTTCGTTGTCATAAAGCTCGCGCCCCATGTTTACATACTGTGCACCCTGGCCTGGGAACATAAACACGACATCCGACGCTTTTGCTGTAAGATTTTTTGAGGCTGATGTTTCTAACGGCGCATTTAATTTGGCCGAAAGCCCGTCGCTATCAGCAGCAATTACAAATCTGCGGTGATTAAAGTCGGCACGGGTGTTTTGAAGAGTTGCGGCAATATCGGCAGCTTTTACTTCTTTATGATTTACCGCATATTCAACCAGTTTTTTTGCATAAGCAGTCGCACTGTTCTCGGTTTTGGCCGACCATGTTACAAGACTCAGCGGTTTAGGTTTACCCGTTTGCATAGGGACGTTTTCAAACTCCTCTAAAATAATATGCACATTGGTACCACCCACGCCGAAAGAACTAACACCCGCACGCCGTTTTTCACTCGATTCCCAATTTTTCAGCGCAGAATTAACGTAAAACGGACTTTCGGTTAAGTTGATATTCGGATTGCTATGTTGATAAAATAGCGAAGCCGGTATTTGTTGATGACGTAAAGCCAACGCCGTTTTGATCAGTCCGGCCACACCCGAAGCCGAGGTCAGGTGCCCAAAATTGCTTTTTACCGAGCCAATAGCGCAGAATTGTTTTTGTTCCTGCTCGCCAAACGCCAGGTTCAAACCTTCTATTTCAATGGGATCGCCCAGCGGAGTCGCCGTGCCGTGTGCTTCGATATAACTAATGGTCGATGCGTCGATACCGGCATCATTGATCGCCATAGCAATGGCACCTGCCTGACCCTGCGCGCTCGGGCCGCCAAAGCTGCCTTTGTCCGCGCCATCGTTATTAATGCCGATGCCTTTAATAATTGCATAAATGGTATCACCGTCCCGCTCAGCATCTTCCCGGCTTTTTAACAATACTACACCTGCACCATCGCTGAACACCGTTCCGGTAGCTTCCGCATCAAACGGACGGCAATGCCCGTCGCGGCTCATGATCGAGCCTTCTTCATAAAAATGCCCGCTTTTTATCGGTGCCGTGATCGATGCCGCACCTGCAAGGGCCACATCGCACTGCCCGTCACGAATAGCCGTCACCGCCTGTGCAATGGCCAGCGACGAAGTAGAGCAAGCCGAATACACCGCAACCGCAGGCCCTTTTAAATTCAACTGATAAGCAGTGCGGGTAGCTATATAATCTTTTTCGTTCAGCGTGCGTACATTAAACTGCCCGTATTGGTTAACCAACGCGGGATGTGCCAGCACGTTGTTGGTATAGTAAGTATTGTAGCCACAGCCGGCAAACACACCAACCGAGCCTTTGTATTTTTGCGGCAGATAGCCTGTGCTTTCCAGCGTTTCCCAGGCAATTTCTAAAAACACGCGCTGCTGCGGGTCCATCAACTCAGCCGAGCGCGGGTTAAATCCAAAGAACGCCGCATCAAATTCATCCGCGCCGTTAATTATGCCCCGGGCTTTTATATAAGCGGGATCGTTTTTTATTTCTGGTGAGATGGAGGCATCGAGTTCGGCGATGCTGAAAAAGCTGGTGCCTTCGCGGCCTTCGGTCAACAAGTCCCAAAACTCATCAATGTTATCCGCACCGGGGAAACGGCCCGACATGCCAATAATGGCAATATCTGTATTGGCAGTTTTATTTTTCTTCTTAAAGTTGAATGCCGATGTTTTGTTGGCTCCCGTTATAAAGCTCACCAAACCGCTTATGGTAGGGAACTGGTAGAGCTTGGTAATAGCCACCTCATAATTGAAACGGTGCTTCATTTCGGCAACTGCCTTTAGGGCCAACAGTGAGTTTCCGCCTAATTCAAAAAAGTTATCATCAACGCCAATTTTGTCTAACAGTAAAAGCTCAGTCCAAATCCCGGTAATATTTTTTTCTATCGGGGTTGCCGGCGCTTTGTAAGGAACACTCAGCTCCGGCCGTTGTACATCAGGCTTTGGCAGCGCCTTACGGTCCACTTTGCCGCTGGTAGTTTTCGGGAAATCCTTCACCCACACATAAGCCGATGGATGCATAAAATCGGGCAACCTGCTTTCAATGCTCTTGCGCACATACGCAGTGTCCGGCTCATCCTTTTTCGAGATCATGTAAGCCACCAGTCTTTTTGATCCTGGTACATCTTCACGCGCTACCACAACGGCTTGCTGAATATCATCCAGTTTATTGATCAATACCTCAATCTCGCCTATCTCCACGCGATTACCCCTTATCTTTACCTGGGTATCCCTGCGGCCTAAGTAATCGATATTGCCATCGGGCAGGTAACGGGCAAGGTCGCCGGTACGGTAAATGCGTTTGGTTTCGCCATTGGCGTTTGTCCATTGCGTAAACTTTTCGGCAGTCATTTCCGGGCGGTTCAGGTAACCATCAGCCAAAGCAGCACCTGCGCAGCATAGTTCGCCGGTTTCGCCATGAGGCACTTCCTTCAGCTGCTCATCCAGTATCAGGATCTCGGTGTTGTCTATTGGGATGCCGATGTTCGGTAACGCAGGCCACGCTGTTGGATCACCATCCAGTCTTAATTCAGTAATCACATGTGTTTCTGTCGGACCGTATTGGTTAAACAACACGCATTCCGGCAATGCCGTAAAGAATTTTACCACCTGCGGCGTGATCTTTAGTTGCTCGCCGGCGGTCATTACTTCCTTTAAACAAGCCGGGAAATATTGCTCGGCATCTGCAGCCTCGGTTAAATATTGCAGCACCACAAACGGCAGGAAAATACGGTTCACCTTATTCTGCTCAATATATCGCAGCAAGCGGTAAGGGTCAACCCGCAGGTCTTCATCCACCAAAACTAAAGTTCCGCCGGTGGTTAGCGTAGCAAAGATCTCCTGGAAAGAAACGTCGAACGTCAGCGGTGCAAATTGCAGCGTATTGATGCCCGGTGCCGAAATGGATTTTTTTTGCTGCCACTGAAGCAGGTTAGCCAGTGCCGCATGCCCCATCGATACACCCTTTGGCGTACCCGTAGAGCCGGAAGTATATAAAACATAACAGGCCGACTTACTTTCGGGAATTTCTTGCGTAGCCGGTGTATAATCAGTATCAGAAATTAAAACATCTATCCCCAGCGAATCAAACAACTCTTTCTGAGCCGACAACGAAACACACAGATCAATCCCCGAATCGCTTACAATCTGCTGCAGCCTGTCTTTCGGGTATTCCGGGTCGAGCGGCAAATATGCCTTGCCTGCTTTCAAAATGGCAAGTACGCTTACTATTGTTTCCACAGCCCTGTAGGTGCTCACGCCCACATTCATTGAATCGGGCGATGCAGCAAATAACGCGGCCGCAAGCTTGTCGGCTTGCTCACCAAGTTGTTGGTAGGTGAGTTTTTGGCTGCCGAAAATTACGGCAGGGGCATCAGGGGTTTTACTTCTTTGCAGTTCAAACAGGTTGTGGATCAGCAAATTGTTCATATCTTTTGAATGTGCTTCGGTCAGGGGCGCCGTAAGCTAAATTTTCCGGGTTAAATCAATAGCATTACTTGCAATGTCGCAATTTTTTATCGTTAAGATTTAATTGAATTACTAACTTTTTAATCAACTTTTTTAGTCAGAAGCAATCAATATTAACAGCGCGATAAAAAATATCTTTCTAAATAATTGATAATCTTATACGGTACCATGCTAATTTTAGTTATAGCTCACTACATATTAAAAGGCCCGTATTTGCGTTAATCCTAAACATTTTGCAACGGTGACGGTTAGTAACCGGAGAAATTGCCCAAAGCAGGAGGCCCCGCAGAAGTCAAAGGTGCCCCTTAATAAAAGCGATTTCCCGGCGGAAGGTATTGACTTAGCCGCCTCATAAATGTTTCCACTATATTTGCCCTCGATGATCAAAAGATATCTGCCTGTTTTTATTTTCTTCCTGTTTTTCAGCGTATCTGCTAAAGCTAATTTTGTTTACGATGCTAATTGTGTAGAGGCTTACAAAGCCATCCTCGCTATGCGGATGGGAGAAGCCCGCCAGCTGATTCAGAAAGAGAAGCAGCTGAACCCGCAGAACGGCATCAGTATCATGCTCGAAAACTATATCGATTATTTCAGCCTGCTCGCTTCCGAAAACAAAAACGATTACGAAAAACTGAAAGATAATAAGTCAAAACGGGTTTCTGCTTTGGAGGATAACGACAAGAACTCACCCTGGTACTTGTTTTCGCAGGCTGAAGTGTATCTGCAATGGTCGTTCCTCAAGGCAAAGTTCGGCGACTATAAATCATCCGCATTCGACGCCAAAAAGGCTGGCAGCCTCCTCAACGATAACAATAGAAAGTTTCCCGATTTCCTGCCCAATCAAAAAAGCCTGGCGCTGGTAAATGTCATCTTTGGTTCCATTCCGGCCAATTTCAGAACTATAGCCAGCTTGTTCGGGATGAAGGGCGATGTTCGCGCGGGCATTCATCAACTGGAAGTATTGCACGGCCAGTTACCCAAAAGCAATTACAGTTTTTATAATGATGAGGTGATCTTTTTCCTTTGCACCATTGAGATCAATGTGCTGCATAACCTTAACGGCTATAACAAACTCATCGGTTACCTGCAAGGTATGGAAAGTGATGGTCTGCTCAAAGCCTATTTACAGGGCTATGTGGCCACTAAAACTTTCCATAACGACGAGGCCATCGCCTTCCTCGAGGCTGCCCCAAAATCCGGTCAATATATTGCGCTTCCGGCTATCAATTATATGCTCGGCCAGGCCAAGCTCGCCCGCGGCGATAAGGATACTCCCGTTTATTTAACCAGATACGTAAACGAATACAAGGGCACCAGTTTTATAAAAGATGCCTATATGAAACTGGCATATTATTACTTGTTGCAAAATGACTCTGAACGATACGATAACTACGTAAAACTGGCACGCACCCGTGGTTACCTCATTGAAGGCAAAGACAAAATAGCCCTCCGCGAAGCTAACGAACCCCGGCAGGACCTTGATTTATTACGTGCCCGTTTTTATTTCGATGGCGGCTACTACAGCAAAGCAATGGCGCAATTGGCCAATAAAGACGTAAATAACCTGAAGCTCACCCGCGATAAGGTAGATTATTATTATCGCCTGGGTCGCATTAATGATAAGATCAATAAGAATTACGAGGCCGTGCAGGATTACCAAAAGGCTATCGCGTTAGGAAAAGAGACGAGCTATTACTATGCCGCCAATGCTGCACTGTTAATTGGAAATATCTACGAAGAGATCAAGGAATATAAAAAAGCCGCTATCTATTATAATCAGGCCATTGATATGAAAAGTCATGATTATCAAAACGACATCGATAATGATGCGAAGGCGGGGTTGAAGAGGATAGGGCAGTAGTATAAAGCCATCGCATATGCCGTCCTGGCGCTGTAGGCGCCTAATATTGGTAGAAAAAAAGCCACCTCTTTTTTGCGTGCCGTAGGTACGCCACATAGCCCGCTAATGCTTGGGCGTTGTGTTACGCACGTACGGAGCGGAATTTCTTGTGTTGTCTGTTTGCTACGAATATTTGGCCCCGATGGGGCCGAGGGAGGGAGGTTAGAGAGGTAATGCGAGTTTTAATCCTCTTTCGTAAATCTGACCATCTTTTTCATGCTTTCTAAATGGTGCGTATTCACATCGTTTTTCAGCTTATCAAAATCAAAGCCATTGTTCGTACCGCAATCCAGTAAACTCATCGTGGCCGACGGTTTCAAACTTTCAAAATATTCCAGAACGGTACTGCACCATATTAGTTGACAATTGCCGGTTACCCGGTTTACAATTTCTCCGATACCATCCTTAAACTCAATATGCCTGATGTGCTGCGATTCCAGTTCAGCCTGCGGAAAGAATAATAAAATATTTCCTGGCGTATTCAAAACTCCGGCGGCATATTCGATACTTTCCTTGATTGACCATCGCCCCGGCTCCACAGAAAACGACCCGAAGTATTTTAGCCAGGGCTTTTTCTCCATCTGTTTCTTAACAGACATGGCATACAACGCCCGCAGCGGCTGCTGTTTATTAATCAGGTTGAAGATTACATAATAAGCAAAAAAACCGTCCAGAAACCCGAAATGATTACACATCAGTACATAAGAATGGCCCGGTTTAATATCTAAAGGCTTGATGGTCATTTTATTGAACCGCCGCCTGAAAACCCACATCGGCAGCATTACGCCCCACCTTATCAGTGCAAAAGGAAGCGGTTTAGCTTTGATCATCATAGCAGTTCTTGGGTTAATTGGGTTACAAAATTCTTCTTGATCATCTCGTGACCCTCATCCAGTATAATTACTTTGGCGTTCTTTACCTGCGCAATCAGTTTCTTCCCAATTCCCGGCGGGAACGATTTATCGCGTTTGCCAAATATAAAGATGCTTTTAATGTTTTGTTCATTCAGCGCCCGCACCAGCCGTGCCTCATCGGTTTCAAAAGCGCGGAGGTAGGTAAAACTGGCGTACAGATTAAACCGCAGCTCATCGGTGCCGATCTCACCGAAAAGGATATTATAAGCCTCGTCATCAATTACACGCAGTTTTCTGAAGGTCTTCATCATCCCCACCAACGCTGTAGGACTCAATGCCAGTTTTTCTAATAACTTGTTCCCCATTTTGTTTTTGCTGAAGAACGGAATCAGCCTGCCCGGATTCAACATCGAGGGTGCAGCCACAATAAATTCATCCACCATCGGCGACAATTCCTCGGCAACCACGGCCGCGAAATGCGTGCCCATCGAATACCCGATGATGGAGAACCGTTCAATGCCCTCGTGCTTGCAAAACTCCAGTATCAGGTCGGCGAATTGTTTTTTAGTGATACCCTGCTTAACCGTAGGCAGACTTTGATCTTTTAGTTTGGTTTCCTTATGAAAGAAAAGATCAAAACCGATAAAGGTATATTTTTCACCCAGCGTAGGTTCCAAAGGCTTGAACTGCTTGCCATGCATCCCATAACCATGAAAGCCCAGCATTATCTTAGGTCCGTTTCCAAACTTGTAGTAATGCAGGTTAATAAAATCATTTTCAAAGTAATGATCGGTCATTTCACCTCCAGGTTTTCAATAAACGCAATGGCCCAGGCATAATCGCCGTCGTGCGATATCGATAGCGCAATATCAAAATTATAGGAATCTTTATGAATTATCACTGTGGGCCTTCCGGCTGGTTTATCACGAAGAATTTCTATCTTCCTGGGGCCAAGCGCTTCCGGATTTACCTGCTTTACCGCCTTATAAACCGCTTCTTTTGCCGCCCAGGTCGAGGCATAACGCAGCAGCGAGTTATCAAACTGTTGGCAGTAGGCTATTTCGTTTTCGGTATAAACTTTTTTTTTGAACGATTCGGTGAACGATTTTTCAAAATCGGGGACGAACACAATATCATTCCCCGCCGAAAATTTCTGCCCCGGTAATATGTTGTCAATCGATGCTTTAATGCCCTTCTCCATCCACACCAAGCCCCATAATATTAAAGCCTCCGTCTACAAAGTGAATATTGCCGGTAACTTTTTTAGAAAGATCAGAAAAATAGTATAGTGCAGCATCGCCCACGTCACCGGCATCAATATTGCCTAGTGGCGCAGTGAATTTGCCCATCTTCCGCAGCTTACGCACGCCGAAGATTCCACCCGATGAGGTAGTCATTACCAGCCCGGCAGAAATAGCATTAACGCGAATACCCTCACCCCTGAAATGACTGGCCAGGTAGATCATGATATTTTCCAGCGCCGCCTTACAAATAGCCATCCCCGCATAGCCTGGAAACACACGTTGCGAAGCGTTATATGTAAGCGTCAGGATAGATGCATTTTTGGTGATGAGCGGCTGTGCTACGCGGCATACCCGCAGCAGCGAGTAAGCACTGATATTGAACGCATCGCAAAAATCATCAAAGGGAATATCGATGTAGGAGGGAGCCGGTTCATTGCTGCCCGGCAGGCTGTAGCACATTACTGACTGGTTGCCAAACGCAGTGCCGTGCAGAATATAATCTATTGGCCCCGCCATGTCGTACACCATCCGCATAAAAGCAGAAATCTCTTCTTCCAGGCGGATGTCGACTTCTGCGCTCAGAGCGGAGTCCATGCCGTTTTGCTGCATCAGGTAAAGCACCTCTTCTTTGGTGTCGGCAACGTAGCTTAAAGCCACTTTGCAGCCCGAACGGTGTAGTTTCACGGCAATATCGTAGGCTATCGAACTTTCGTTTCGCACGCCGAATATTACCGCAACTTTATTTGTATTGTCGATCATTCTAATTATCCTTCGAAATTGCCATGGCGCTATTTGTACCGCCAAAGCCGTAATTTAAACAAACGATCTGGTTGATCTCTTTTTCCACAATCTCCTGCTGAATCAAATGTCTGTAAGCCGAGGCCGGCTTACCCGAACCCTGCCAGCCTTCCTTCTTTTGGAAGTTCTCCGGCTCAGTATTAAGTTCATCCGAATTCAAGTTTGGCAGTACTTTCTGATTTTTAAGCATCAGCAGCGAAGCAATCAGTTCTACCGAACCCGCCGCTCCTAACATGTGCCCGAATTGTGATTTGGGCGCAGTAACGTGATAGCCTTCTTCGCCAATGGTATCCACAACACTGATCAGTTCCAGAATGTCCCCTACAGGGGTAGCGGTGCCGTGTACCTTAACCACGTCAGGTTTTACATTGCCATCGGCCATCAGGCCTTTCCATAATCTTCTCTGCCCATCGTATGATGGGTAGAACATGTTACCGTCGCCATCAGAATTATTAAAATAGCTATCGATGACGCCGAGGATATTCGCACCGCGGGCTTTCGCCATTTCATATTCTTCCAAAGCAACGATACCTGCCCCGAACGAACATACAAACCCATTTCGTTTCAGGTCGAACGGCCTCGAACTATGTTCCGGCGCAAAGCCTTTGCTCAGCACCTGCATAGCATCAAAGCCGATAAAAGTTTCCAGCGCAGTTCCTTCTACACCGCCGCAAATGGCACGGTCCTGAAGCCCGAATTTGATCAGTCGATATGCATAACCAATGTTACCCAAACCCGTAGCACAGGCAGAGATAATCGATTCGCAAACGCCTTTATTTTTGATAAGGCACGAAACATTAGCCGCCTCGCGGTATGACATAGCCCTGTCCACTGTGTGCGAACCTGCCATGCGGGTCTTCTTCCCCAACTCGTAAAAGGCATGCCATGCATGGCGCGACACCACGTTACCGCCGCCGCCTGATGCAATCACCACCCCGGTTTGTTCTGATTCGGTTTCAGCCTTTGTCCATCCGGCCATTTCGATAGATTCCAGCGCGCCGATCATCGCCCATACACAACCCAGATCGGCGGTAGCCAGGTTAAGATCAGGAATACGGCCCAAAAGATCCACATAAGTTTCCGGCCATTCCGTTTCCGGCACCGGGTGAATAGCCTCCAGGTTCATTTCCGGCTCGGTAATATAACCCGCCACGTACGACCGGATCTGTTTTTCATATTGGAGCGCCTTCGGCCAGGTACGGATGAGGCTCTGGCTGCTAAACAGCTTCCGGTCAAACTCATTCAGGTCAGCACAGGTCGGAAAAGCACCGCCCATACCCACAATCGCAACTTTTCTGCCTGTTATGCTCATAAATTATTTACTGCGTTCTTTAGCCAATAATATTAGATCAATAACATCCTTTACTTTCGAACCCATACGGTCGATGTCCTCATCCTCAAACTCTATATCAAATTTCTGCTCAACTTTTGCAGCAATATTGATGAGTTCTGTCGAGGGGGTGCTCAGATCGGTAAGGAAGTCGGTCTCCTCGGTTACGCCCTCCAGGCGTGCGGGGTCAATTGTGCGTACCGTTCTTAAAACGTCTAATAAATCCGCCAGTATCTGTTGTCTTTCTTCTGGTGTTGCCATGTTCTTTTATGATTTTATTCAGGTTTTTTAAACATTTCTATTAAGATAGCCCTGCCGGTAATTTCCTTTAGCTCGGCCACTTTTATAAACTCGCTGCTAATATCATAGTTTTGCAGCCGTTCATCGGTAAAGTCTTTAAAATAATCGTCGAGGTCAAAGCCCTTTGGCACTTTATAAATACGGCCGTCGCACACCATTTGCCGCCATTTGTAAAACGTAATATTGCCAATGCAGATAAAGGTATCACCTAATTCAAGGTAATTCTGAAAGCTTACATTGCCAATACTGATGAAGGCGGGGATAAATTTATCCTTTAATACATCGGGCAGGCAATTTAGTTTGCGGCACTCCAAAAAAGTCCCGCATGATACGATGGTGGCCTGCGCAAACGCCTCCACCTGGTCAACCCCCCTGAAAACGTCGAAATGATCGAATACATCGTGAGCGGTAGGCGAGTAGCTGGCCACAATACCCTTTTGGGGCGAATGGTAATGATAGTTGTTGACGTACCGTTTAGACGGCCCCTGTAACAACAGCCTGGCGGGGTCAACGCCCACCAAAGTGCCATTGTGAATAATGTCGAGGTAATCTGCTCTTTCTTGTTCTGTCATATTAAACCGCCGTTGATATGGATATTTGTGCCGTTAATGTATGATGCCTTGTCCGACAGCAGGAACTCTACCGTATTCGCCACATCATCAACCTTTCCAAACCTTTTGGCCGGTATCATATTAAAATATTTGTTCTTTATTTCTTCGGGGATAGCAGCCGTCATATCCGTCTCTATCAGTCCCGGCGAAACGCTTAAAACCCTGATCTGGTGCTCGGTATTGGTAGCCGCAGCCTCTTGTGCCAGTGACCGCGATAGCGCAACCAACCCTGCCTTCGTAGCCGAATAAACCGCCTGGAACGCATTCCCGCTCTCGGCAACTACCGAACTTATATTGATAATAACACCCTGCTGTGTCAAAGCAAAGATTTTCATCACCGTTTTGCAGATGAGGATAGGCGCCTTCAGGTTTACATTCAGCATGGCGTCAATTTGGTTTTCAGGCTGGTAATTCAGGGGTTTATCGTAGGTTAAGCCGGCGTTGTTGATCACAGCATAAAGGTCGCTGTGTTCTTTTTTAAGTTGCTTGCAGAAAGTGTTGATAGCCTCCGCATCGCTGAAATCGGCACATAAAACATACGCACCGGGAATTTCCTCCTTAAAGCTTTCAGGCTTCGATGCATGGAGTATTAACGTGTATTCAGCAGCAAGTTTTTTCGAAATGGCCAACCCTAATCCTTTGCTGGCGCCGGTTATCAGTACTTTCTTTTTCTCCATCAGGGCAGGTGGTGCTCAATTAATAATTGACCGCAATATAATAAATATAGCAATAATGCCGAACGGTATAAAGTTGTTAGGGGGGGAGGCTTTAAATTCCGTTTTTCGTTACAGGCTGCTGCAAAGATGTTAATTTATAATAATAATTTAGGCCGATGTTTGAGTTGTGTGGAAAGATGGAAACAACTACCGTTTTTAATATTTATTTTGATTGAAATATGTTTCGCAAATATTTGATAATTAGTTTTTTATGCGGATTAATGTTGCCAGGTGTAATATTTGCACAAGCCGGGAAATCCTTCAGCATCGTGCCGCTTGGCGTAAAGGGCGGGGGCGATGAGAGCAACCTCTCAGCTTACATGGTGGCTCCCGCAAGTAGTAACGCCTATGTTTGCCTCGATGCCGGCACCATCCGTTATGGCATTGAAAAGGCGGTAGCCAATAAAGTATTTAATATCCCTGCCGAACAGGTTTTGAAAAAATACATCAAAGGATATTTTATTTCGCATGCCCACCTCGATCATGTTTCCGGTCTTATCATCAACTCACCCGACGATAGTGCCAAAACCATATACGGCCTCAAAAGCACCCTCGAAACCATCAAGACCCATTATTTTACCTGGGAAACCTGGGCCAACTTTGCTGATGAAGGCGATGCGCCACAGCTCAAAAAATATCACTACAAGGCCTTAACGCCCGATAGTGCAATCGCCGTAGCAAATACATCAATGATGGTGAAAGCCTTCCCGCTGGCACATGCTAATCTCACCAGTACCGCGTTCCTGTTAAGCAATGGCGACGCGGCCATTTTATATTTAGGCGATGTTGGCCCCGATGAGATAGAAAAAAGCGATAAGCTGCACCAGCTGTGGGAAGCCATTGCGCCGCTTGTCAAAAACAAAACATTAAAGGGAATCATGATCGAAGTATCATTCCCCAACGCGCAACCCGATAAAACACTCTTCGGTCATTTGACACCAAATTGGCTGATGAGGGAAATGGATGACTTGGCTAAATTAACCGGTACAGGTGCTTTAAAAGGTTTTAATCTAATTATCACGCACGTCAAACCACCGCAGACCAATATTGTCAAGTTGAAACAGCAGGTACGCAACCAAAATAAACTGGGGTTCAATTTGATATTTCCCGAACAAGGCAAAGCAATTGTAATTTAAGAAAGTAACGGTTTAAATTAAGTTGCCGTCGTGTGTCATTGCTGTTGACTTTAGTCAACGGTCTCATTTATAAATAACATGGCTTTAGCCGAAAGTCCCGATGCTATTTGGCTGAAGCCGATTGTACTGGATTCCAAATTCGTTGACTAAAGTCAACGGCAATGAATAAGCCGACTGAATCAAGAACCCTGTATAATAGCGCTCAATGCAGCTTCATCCAGTAGCTTAATGCTTTTGCCGTTAGTTTCTATCAGGTTATGTTGGGAAAGATCCTGGGTTACTTTAAAATAGGTTTCATAAACAACGCCCGCGTACGAAGCCACATCCTGACGGGTAAGTTCGATATCAATATAACCCTCTGCATTTAATCCGAACTGTTCTTTCAGCGAAAGCAGCGCCTGGGCAATGCGTTCTTTAACCGGCATGTGCGCCAGGTTGCGCATCCGTTTTTCCGATTCCTGCAGCGCGTTGGCAAAAACCCGCATTAGCTTTATGGTAAACTGCGGGTTCACATTTAACGACGACTCAAAGAAATCCATTTTCACAAAACATACCATCGTGTCCTCAACAGCTGTGGCCGAAATGGGGTAGATCGGGGTATCACCTAAACCCAGATGTCCCAATATATCGCCATCCTGCGCAAAACGTAATATCAGTACCTTATCATTATCCCAGCGTTTGTGCACTTTCACCTTCCCGCTAAAAACGAAGAAGATCCCTTCAACAGGGTCGCCTTCCTTAAATAATTCCTGTCCTTTTTTCAGGCTTACATTTACCTTGTTCGTAGCAATAGCAGGCAGCCAGTCGTGTATGCACGATGCGCACAAAAAGCAGCTTTTCAAATCGCATTCTTTAATCGTTTTTTTCATGAGGATAACTGCCGGCAATTATAACCATTATTCGCCAATTTATGTGTTTTGTTAATTTATTGCCAAAACAATGTAAATAAAGTAATATTTATTATAATTTGGCTTTAAATATTGTATATACAATAAAATTTTAATTAAATTATAATTAAAGCCATAGTAATTGTTACCTTCGCAGCATTATTCAAACAAGTTTCCGGTTCTATTTAAATGACACGAAAAGTTTACGACGGCGGCATTCCCATTTCCCCATTATTAAATAAAATGGAGCAAAAAGAGAATGGCGTCAAAAAGAAAGCGTTCTTAGTTAAAAGCAGGTTAATAAAAATTTGCATCATGTGCATTGCCGTGGCTGTTGCCATCAGCCTGATCGCAAAATTCCTGGTAACCCTTATCAATTTTGTAACCAATATAGCCTTTTACGGTAAATTAGATCTGGGCTTCAACAGCCCTGCTGATAATCACCTCGGGCTGTGGGTTATCGCAATCCCGGCAATCGGCGGTGTTATTGTCGGCTTTATGGCATTATACGGTTCAAAGGCCATTCGCGGTCACGGTATTCCCGAAGCAATGGAACAGATCCTTGTGAACGAAAGCCGTATCAAACCTTCCATAACATTCTTAAAACCCATATCATCGGCAATAGCAATTGGTACAGGCGGTCCGTTTGGCGCCGAAGGTCCCATCATAGCCACCGGCGGCGCTTTAGGATCAACGCTTGGGCAGCTCTTTAAAATAAGCGCCAACGAGCGTAAGGTTATTTTAGCCGCGGGTGCCACCGCGGGTATGTCGGCTATTTTCGGTACACCTATCGCCGCGGTTTTCCTGGCTATCGAGTTATTGCTGTTCGAATTTTCTCCGCGTTCTATCTTACCTGTTGCGCTGGCATGTATAACAGGAGCTGCCGGTCATCATTTGCTGTTTGGCGCGGGCCCGGTTTTCGAAATGCCCAACCTGGTTACCCCATCTAACATAGCCCTTGCCGTTTACAGTTTTATCGGGCTCATCATCGGCTTTTTGTCGATGGGGATAACCAGGTTGGTTTATTTGATCGAAGATTACTTCGAAAAGATCCCCGTGCACTGGATGTGGTACCCGGCACTTGGCGGTCTGGCGGTTGGCGCTATCGGCTACTTTGCGCCACATACCCTGGGTGTAGGTTATGATAATATTACCGGCATCCTGTCTGGCAATTGGCCTATAACATTATTGATCAGTCTTGTGCTCTTTAAATTCCTGTCGTGGGCTATTGCGCTGGGCAGTGGCACATCGGGCGGTACGCTCGCTCCATTGCTTACCATGGGGGGGGCTGCAGGGGCTATTATCGGTGCATTACTTATCAAATGGTTTCCTGAATTAGGGATCAGCATCCCAATGGCAGCGTTGATCGGAATGTCGGCTATGTTTGCCGGTGCATCACGTGCTTACCTCACCAGTATCACCTTTGCGCTCGAAGCTACCATGCAGTCGCACGCGTTGTTGCCGCTACTTGGCGCTTGTACAGCTGCTTATATCGTATCTTTCTTTCTGATGGAAAATACGATCATGACCGAAAAGATCGCACGCCGTGGGGTAATCACGCCCGATTCATACGAACCGGATGTTCTTCAGAAGACTAAAGTATCGGACATATTAACCGATGACGCCCTGATCCTGTCTGCAGACAGTACCATTGCCGAGGCTCGCAAACTTGTGAAGTCGAAAGACCCTAAAGACGGTTACCTGATAACCATAGACGCAAACAATGAATATGCAGGTACAATTAAAGTAACAGACTTGTACGAAGAGGAAAACCCGGTTAACGTAAAACTTAAAAAGATCATTCAACCCGACGATTTAATGATTCATGGTGCCGAAACGCTACGCACTGCAGTAGAACTGATGGCGAAGCAAAGCGGCGATGTTTTACCGGTGGTTAACTACGGTGATCATAAAGTAACAGGCGTATTGTCACACCGCGATATTATATTGGGTTATAATATGGAGGTTACTGAGAATGAAGATGCCCGCACGCAGATTTCATTGAAAAGACGACGCATGAAACTGATGGTAAAAAATAAGAGAGGCCCGGGCCACGACAGCCATACGTCAAAATAAATATAACTTATCTTTACAGGTATGCAAAGCATACTGATAAAACGTGTTTACGAATTCAAAGCCGAAGCCGATGGTTACCGCATCCTGGTCGACCGGCTTTGGCCGCGCGGTGTCACCAGGGCAGATGCCGCAGTAGATGAATGGATGAAAGACATCGCGCCCTCTACAGGTCTGCGCAAATGGTTTCACTCCAATTCTGGCAATTGGGAGCAATTTAAACACAAATACATCATCGAACTACAAAATAATCCCGCAGTACCAACACTGCAAGCCCTGCTTAAACAGCATGCAGTAGTTACTTTTCTGTATGCTGTAAAAGATGAAGCGCATAATCATGCCATCATCCTGCGGGATTATTTGCAAAATAATTAAGCCCGAGATATCCCTTAACAACTTGCCTTGTTCGCCTCACCCTGGGCCCTTAAATACGAGAATACTTCGTACTTCGCGATAGCAAATGGACATATCATGAAGTTTAAGGAAGGGGCTATTAAACTTATGATGTTGCTAACTTCGTAAGTCTTAAAAGTGCATAAAGCAGTATTACTTTGCAATATTTTTCGCTGCTGCAGGCTTAGTAGCGGTTTTTTCAGCCGGTGCAGCCTTGGTAGCCGGTTTTTCAACAGCAGGGGCCGCCGGTTTAGCTGGCGCAGCTTTAATGGGTTTTGTTTCCACAGCAACGGGAGCGTTTTCAGCTTTGGCGGGTTTAGCCAGTTTCTTGGCAAGTGCTTTAGCGGTTTTTTGAATTTCTTTGTCAACTTTCTTCGAAGTGTGACCTAACTTTGCAGCAAACGATTTTAAATTTTTTATCAAATCGGCCTGGATCGATTTTTTTGCAGTTTCTTGTGCTTTCTTAGCTTCTGACTTTGTGGTTTCTTTTTTCATAGTTCCGAATTGCGGCGAAGTTAGGTTATATAAAAGTTATTTCAATATTATCATTATGTTAACACCGGCAAATATCGTTAATATTAATTTTTTAAGATGTTAAAAATGAGGTGTTTAAAAATGTGTTTTGTTTTGAACCTAGAGACCACGCGGAGTATCCGTTCGTGAGGGTAAATAGGAGGGAGAGTTGAGAGAGGAGGATATATGTTGTTGAGTAGAAAGCAAAAAAAACGACCCCAGACAAATGCCTGAAGCCGTTTTCTAAGTGACATATTTATGCCTGCCCTGGTATTTCTAATTGTCCCAGCACCTTTTTGTTTTTATCAGTTATCGTTAAATTAAACGAGGTTTGTGCAGCCTTATCGGCAGGAACCAGGTAAACGAATTTGATCAAGGTATCCGTAACCACCGGCGCATCCACGGCAATACCATCAATTGTGATGATCAGATTATCCTTATTCAGGTTTTGGCCGGGTATTTCAAACTGATTGCCGGCAGCCATTACCATTTTAGCCGGTTTTACTTTGGTCATATCAACAAACATTTCCTTAGTCACCGGTGCCAGCTTATCCGGCCTTGCATCGGTTGTTTTAAACGCAGCATCAAAAATATCTTTAAGCTTTTGTGTAGCCTTATCTGTAAAAAGCCCTGCAAGCGCTGCGCCCGCCATAATCATATTAAGGTTAATAGTAGTTGCAGTTGAAGGATCGGGGTTAAGCGCGAAATAAATAAATATGGCCAGGCCCGCAGCTGTAAACGGTTTAACAATATACCACAGCAGCCAGCTGCGTTTAAATTGATCGGCCCCTACAAATACAGTGAACGAGGTAGCGATATGTACCATATTTCCCAGGAAGCCGGCAGCTGCTATTAAAATGAGCAGCAGGCTGTTTAGTTGAATGGTACGTTTACCATGGCAGGGATCATCGTATTCGTCAGCTTTCTCTCGTTTTTTTTGACAAAAATATTCTGTTTCCTTTTTTTGCGCACAGGTTTTTAATTTAGGGTCAATCTTTACGGTGTCGATTTTTTTTGCGATATTTTTATTTGTTGAATCTTTCCTCTTAGCAGTGTCTTTAGAAACGGTAAGAGACGCCTCGAAGGTAATTTTCGCCGGAGTTTGCGTTCCTTGTGTAGTCTTTTCCGGGGCTGGAATAATGAGTTTTACGTGGAATTTTTCAAAACAATAAGTGGTACTTACCGTCGGCTGGATCTTGTCGGGCCAATAGCAGATCAGCGTTCCAAGCGACAAGCAAAAAAACAGGATCAACAAAGTTCCTGCAATTACTTTTTCCCAAAAGGTGAGCGGCTCTTCCCGCGGCGCCATGGGTGGGGTGTTTAGGTTTTGAATATCAGACATGATAAGGTTTGTTTAATTATAGTTAAAAATACTTATATTTTCTGTAATGCAATGATTATTAAATAAATAGCATATAGGTAGATATAGCTTTACTATGGCGATAAGTTTGAAACCGGAGGGAAAAAACATGTCGAAAAAATAATAAATTGCGATCTTTAATCCTGTATGCCATTACAAAACCGCGTCGACCCGGAAGGGAATATCTTTACAACAAGTGCCCGGGGTGCGTGGTTAGGTAACCGTGGAGTGATCCATAATGATCAAAAACAAATCGTCCGGCCGTTTAAGCTCAAAGCGTGGATAACCTGCGTGCTGCAATTCAAAGGCCGCCACCGGCAGGTGATGACGCCAAATCGCTGGACTGAGCTTTTCTTTTTTGACGAGGCCACTGCCTTTGCCGCCGGGCATCGTCCCTGTTTCGAATGCCGCCGCGATGCTGCTAACCGCTTCAAAGCGGCGTGGATAAAAGGTAATGCCCGCTATGGCTTCGATGTAAAAACGCCCATCGGTAAAATAGACGATATTATCCATGCCGAGCGCATGGCTGCTGATAAATCAAAAGTCACCTTTAAGGAAAACCCTCAGAAATTGCCCGACGGCACGTTTGTATTATATAACGACAAGCGCTATCTCATCAATCAGCATAAAATGTATTTATGGACTCCTTTTGGATACGAAGCAGGTATCAATTTGTATGCTGCAAATAAGGTGGAAGTATTAACTCCTGCATCAATCGTCAACGCATTTGCTTCAGGTTACATCCCTCAAATGGGTTTAGACACATAAATCCATTATTTTTCTTTGCCGATCGATAAAAATTAATCCTATATTGCATCGTTCATGACAGCCATTCAAACAAATATTATCAACAAACTACAGCCGGTAATCAACCTGCTGAACGTCATTATTGTGGTTGTCCTGATTATTCCGCTATCGCCGGGAGTGTTCTGATTGTATATAGTCAACTAATGATACACAAGCCTCCCGAACAACCGGGGGGCTTTTTTTTTAATCAAAAAAAATATGAAAAAGCCAGTTAAAACCAACCATCACGCTATTTTCGCTATCTATGCCGAAGACAAAAAAGGCCTTATTGGTCAGATCATGATCTACTTTAACCGAAGCAGTTATGCTGTGGAGAGCCTGAATGTATCGCGCACCGATATAAACGACCTGGTGCTTATAACCATTGAAGCCATGGTACCACAATCCGCGCTCGGGCCTTTTACCGAAAAGCTGAAAAAGATTGTTGAAGTTTACGCTGTAAATTGCTACGCGGCAGGGGAGGCACTGAAGAAAACGGGCTTCTACCGCATCTCGGTTGAGGCACTGGACCAGAAGCTTTGGACGTTGATGTCGAAATATGGTGCGGCGCTAAGCAGCATGGGCGACCGAAGTCTGGTGATTAGCAAAACAGGAAGCGATAGCGATCTTACCGCTCTTTATGCCGCGCTGGAGGGGCCTTATTTGTTAGGTTTTTGCAAAAGCGGCCTAATTGTGGAGGAAAGTTTGATGCCTTTTGAGGCGTTGATATTTTTGTATGCCGATCAAAAGTCGGCGTAGCCGTACCGAATAATTTTGAGGTTAATTTTTAGCTTTGTGAGGCAATGACAAAAAAGAGATCGAATACATCGTCGGGGGAAACTGCACCTGTCCGGCAAAGGAGTCGTGCAAGTAAAGCCGCAACTTCGGCGTCGACACCAAAACCCTCCGAAAATCGAAAGTCGCGAGTTTCGACGAAACCGAATGATCAGCAAACAAACCAGATACCTGCCACTGAAATTGGAGCCGTAACACCATCTGCAGAACAAAACATGGAAGTACATCACCATCCCGATATAGAACACAAGCCAAAACATTTTAAGGAATACCTGCTGGAAGGATTCATGATATTTATTGCAGTGATGATGGGTTTTATTGCAGAGAATATCCGCGAGGCCATCAACAACCATGAGCATGTACAGCAGCTTACCTCGCAGCTTGTTATTGATCTGCGTGCAGATATCGCTCAGCTGAATGAAGCCGATACCGGCGAAACGCAGATCGTAAAAGCCAATGACACACTCTTCAATATTCTGAACCAACCCCTGAAGACTATCGATCTGAAAAAAGTGCAAATGCTAGCAGCGCGTTCACATAGTCTGTGGCTTTTTCACCAGTCGACAGGGGCTATCAATGCGATAAAAAATGAGCTGCACCTCGAGCAGTTCTCCAATTCAAAGATCATCAGCTATATTTCTGCATATGAAAGCCACGTTGCGCTTCTGCATGTTACGCAAGATATAGCCCTGCAATATCAGCGCAATATGCTGGAACCTTTCCTGCGGGCGCATTTAACGGCCGAGAATATGTACGCATCTTTCAATAATGGAAAAGGCCTCACATCGGCAACCCGGAACCTTAGTGATAGTGACCTGGAGCAGCTCCGCACCGATCTCGTTCTCATCAGGATCAACAGCAATGAACTGATTACCAAAAACCGCAAGGCAAAGGCCGATGCAGAGACACTTATAAAATATGTAATCAAACAATTCCATCCAGATGCGGCGGAATAACAGTTTGATTTACAATATGAAGTAGATTATTTAACGGCGACTATCCCGTCGCGATTGGGCCGGTTTGTCCCTTTTATTGGTTTGGTCTGTCACTTTGTTGCTGTTGTCACTGTTATATAAAAAACAAAGGCAGCCAAAATTCGGCTGCCTTTTTCGTTTAGTGGTTACTCCCTATTTTCCCACAACGATAACGTGAAAGGTTCCCGGAACCTGCTTTGGGCGTCCTCCCGCCGGATTCGGTTCTGTTTTGGCAGCCGGCAGGTACAACCGATGCGTAATATTGTCGAGGCCGATGGTCCGGGCGCTTGGCTCGGTCGGGATATTTTCAACAAATTCAAACTTATCTTTATTGATCTCTCTGATCACCGAAATATTTCCGCCGCCATTCGATGCATAGGCCAGTTTCCATTCAGGGTCAAACGCAACGCCGTCTGTATCGCCTATTGGGAATTTGCCTACGGTTTTACCGTTCGATGCATCCATTACTACCATGGTTTTTGAATCGCCGCAGCCAATAAATAAGCGATTGGTCTTCCGGTCAATATCAAGTCCCGAAGGCGCTTCGCCGCCGTCTATTTTGTAGCGTGCAACTTCTTTATAGGTAGTGGCGTCAAATACGATAACTACGCTGGTGCCTTCGCCGTTCACATATATTTTTCCTTTACCGTCTGATACGGCTGTTTCTGGTTTATCGCCCAATGGCACGGTTGCCACTACTTTACCGGTAGCAGGATCAAGTACGGTTGCATCTTTACTGCGGCCGTTGCAGGTGATGATCTTTTTCGAGAAGTCATCATAAAATATGGCGTCGGGGTTGGTGCCCACCGGAATCCGGTCGAGTTCTTTTAACGTTTTCAGGTCGAATACAACCACAGCATTCGCCCGTCCTGCGCTGATATAACCCTTACCTAAGGATTTTACCAACGCTATACCATGAACGCCCGGCGTATTAGGCACATAACCCACGGAGTCGCCGGTGGCCGAATTCAAAATATTAACCTGGTTACCGTGCGATACATAGAGCCTTTTATCGGCGCCGTCGGCAGTGATATAATCCCACCCGCCCGAACTGGAAATTTTGTAGCTGTTTATAACTTTTAACCCCGTTTTCTGCTGTGCCATAACAGGGGCAAACGGCAACGACAGCAATAGAACAAATGTGAACCTTTTCATGTTAAGTTTAATTTTAAGCTAATTACAAATTAAACCTGTTTAAATTCTGGAAGATGATCGTGGTCGTAAAATTATTTTGAGACTCAATCGTCTAACAAAATATGGTACAACACATAGCATACTTTACTACCTCGTTGCTACTTATGCTGGTAACGGGCGTTTTTTGGGGACCGTGGTTTGCGTTGAGTAGGTCGATGAAGGTATTTAGCGCCACTGAATTTACGCACATTGCCAAAACGCTGGCCGAAAATCTTGCCAAACAGATGCGTATAATGCTGCCACTAACTATAGTTTTTATGGCGACAGTTGCCTGGCTTTATCCCAGAAAAGAAATTGCTGGGTTTTATTTAAGCCTGGTAGCATTGATACTAATTTTCATCGCCTTACTGGTTACAATAATTGTTGAAGTGCCGATAGTAAAACAGATCATCCAATGGACCGATGCGACCATCCCTAACAATTGGCCGGCACTTAGGGATAAATGGGTCAAGTTTCATCTAATAAGAGTATTGGCATCAATAACAAGTTTCGCAGCTTTTTTAGCATCAATTTTATTTTCAAATTGATTCAACGCACAATCAAAGCTATCTGCAATACTGCCGGCATATTGCCAAATGCCGGGCCGCCCCAATCTGTTTCATCACCATTTAATATCCGCTGCCGCTTGAATGAGCCATTGGTGTATTTACCTTCTTCTACTTTTAAATATTGCCAGGCCTTACCGGCGTTTTTCCCTGCGGGTTTAAAGTTTATCCGGCAGTTGGTGCCGATGGCTATAAATTGGTCAGCCGCTGTCTGAATAATCATCAATTTGCCTATAGGCTTAGCATTGGTATTTAACGGACTTCTGCCGCCTGTGCCGAATAACACGACGGCCTGCCATGCACCAAGATCGATGGTTTGCGGAGCATGGTCCTCGCGCTCAACAACTGATTTTATTTTACCCTGGAAGCCCCATTCGGCCAATTCACGGGCCATGGGAGCAAGGACAGCATATTCATTGCCGAAAGCAGCCAAACGTTCGGATGTTTCTTTATTCGGATCCTCTGACTGAATATGATCGATACCGAAAGGGGAGAACCCGATACCTCCGTTTGCAATAACAGGGTACATATATTTTGCATTCTCGTCAGTCAAACCGGCCTCAGGTACGAACAGCGGATTGTCAGAACGATTATATAATGTTATAACTTTTAAAACCCGTTCGCTGCCATCGAGGTAAATATCAGGTGCGAGCAGATCGACGGCGGGTGCAGCTATCTTCCAGATCGGGATCACGTTATCTGTCGGGCCACCGCTTTCATAGCTGTTTGCATGTGGATTGGTTAGCGGATCGCGCAGGGCGGCGTTAACGTATAACGGTAGGCTATATTCGGCTTTGCCGGCGGCGGCTACCTTCCCGATAAAGCTGCTGATAGACCATGCCTGGAAATACTCATCCGCGCGGTCACCAAATACTTGCTGCCACGAACCTCCATTTACAACCGGAACGTTCAAGGCTTTAAGCGTTTCGGGTTTTAATAACGCCGCCGGAACTTCCTGCTGAAACAGATGTTCCCCCGTCGTTGAATAATCCCTTACGCTATTCCACGATCCCGGTTCATTCTCCACCTGTACCATAATCACGGTGTGCTGTGTATCAGCCTTTTTTAAATATCGCATCACCGCTGCAAATGCTGTGCGGTCTGCCTCGAGTGTGGCTTCAGCATGCGGCGACGGCGAATCGATCAGTTTATCGTTGCGCCCGCTAATGTTCGGGTATTTTACCGCGTCGCGTTTCATCCATTCCGGCATGTAATGATTACTGCCGTTTTTCCATGTAGCAAACCATAGCAACACCACACGTACATGGTGTTGCCTGGCCTGGGTAAGCAAAGTGTCAACCAGCGAAAAATTAAATGCCCCGCGTTGTGGCTCTATTTGTTCCCAGTAAATCGGAACTTCCAGTGTATTGGCATGCATTTGTTTAATTGCCGCCCAAACATTCGGCAGCATAGCCGGCCATCCGCTGGAGTTATGCGCCTGTCCGCCTAAAATGAGGAAGGGCTTCCCATCTACCAGTAAAGCATGGCGTCCGTCTTTTTCAATGATTTTTGGAAGTTGATCAGTGTTTTGAGCGCGAACGCCCATCGTCGTTATAAATATTATAAAAATACAGCTGTAAAATCTTTTCATGTAACCGGTCTCTATTGGTTCGGCCAAAATAAGTTTATTTACAAAAGAACTTATAACCATGTTGTTAAAGAATATGAAAATATTGTTCAGCCAGCCCCTGATTTAGTTAACTATTACCGTCAAAATCGACCTCGCAGGCAAAATGATCTGGCTGCCGGCAGGCAAAACGGGCAATGGCTTCATGTTCAAATCGGCGCCGGCGGCAGTAAGATATCGTGCTATGGTATGGTATTTCTTCCCGGCATTTTTAATATCCAGCTTTACCGCAGTGTTTTTAGTGCTGTAATTGATAGCCACCATTACCAATTCGTTTTTTTTACCGGTATAAGCGGTAACCATTATATTTTTATTATCACGATGATGATTGTCGCTTACCTCGGTGATCACGCGATTCATTCCGGGGCGCACAAAACGGCTGTAGCTGCCCAGCGCCCAAAGGTTTTTGGTTATGGTAAATTCGCCGTCTTTAAAATCGGGGGCGGCAGGCTTCAACGCAATCAGGTAATAACGGGTATCAAACTCAGCACTGCCTGGCTCGTATGAATTCCAAAACTGCCAGGCCGTCGCGTTGGCAGTACTCAAGTCGGTATGTATTATTTTAGCTAAAAATAACGCACAATCCATTGCACTCCGTTTGCCGGTTGTGCCTTCTTTGTAACCGTTGGCCAGCATGGAGTATTCGGTTTGCCAAAAGTTTACGTTATATTTCTTCACGGTATCGGCCAATCTTGTACGGGTTGCCATTAGCGTGCTGTCGTTTGATTCTGTAAAATAGCTATGCCCGCCTATTAATTTTGGCACATGCCCAAATCCGCCGAGGTAAAACGAACTTGCCGGACTAAAAAAATCCTGCACCTGATGCGAGGTTTTGGATTGCCCGCTGTATAAATAGGTAAGCATACCTGCTTCGGTCACCAGGATCTTACTTTTCAACTGTGCCCCATCCAGGATGTTATTCAGTGATTTTACTACATGATAAATTTCTTCGTTTTGCCAGGCCGATCCTTCCTGATCCGCTTTTTTATCGGCATGCGACCAATCCCACTGGGGCTCATTTACAGGGCTGATATAATTAAAATGAAGACCGGTTTGATCAAAGTGTTTCAACACCTCAGCTAAAAATCGGGCATAGGCATCATATGAGTTCTCCTTCAGATTGGATTTAAAATCTTTTTCAGTTTTAAATCCAAGTCCGTTTTTAGTGAACTGAACTGGCGGTGAGTTTGTAAAAGCAATCAGATCTTCCACGCCATAATCGTGCGCCTTTTGCAGAAAAAAGCGGTAGCCTGCTTGTTTGGTCCAATCGTAAGAACCGTCTGGATTTAGAAAACATTCCGTCCTCTTTCTGAAATCCTTGATGCCGCTGCTGTCGCCCTGTTCAGAAGTACCCGCGCCGATATTGAAACGCCACGCCGATAAACCAATACCTATCGGCTGCCCATTTTTGTCAAGCTTTTTACTAAACAGGAGTTCTGCAATGCGTTCTTTTTTTTCGGTGGGCCAATATTTGCCGATCCCTTCTGAGAACCAACACCCCGACGCGCCAAAATTATCAATGGTTTGAGCGGTTTTATGGAGATCAACGGTAACCGTATATAAAGTATCGGTTATAGGCTGCGCCGCTGCGCGAGTTGTGACAGCGCCGGTAAATAATATGGCGCAGAAATATTTGAGCATGCTGAGTGGTTTTTGGCTAATATCCGGTATTACATTTTAATGTATAGGGGGATAATTCGTAAAACAAGGGGGATGAAAAAAAGTACATGCGCACAATCAAGCCGCATGTTTAAGCGTGCACACTTAAATGCATACAGTTGTAGTGTCCAAGCTAATCAAACTCGCCTATTTCCCGTCGAAAGCCCGTTTTACAGCCGCAATATCAATTCTCTGCATCTGCATAAAAGCAGCTACTACGCGCTCAACCTGTTCCGGAGTGCCGCTTCTCAGGGCATTTAGCATAGCTGTAGATGCAACCTGCCACGATACACCGAATTTATCTTTCAGCCAGCCGCACTGCCCCGGCTTTCCATCAACCGACAATGCCGACCAGTAATAATCAATCTCTTCCTGTGTTTCGCAGGGGATCAGTAACGACGCCGCATCATTAAAAGCAAAGCCATGCGGATGCGCGCTGTCCATAGCAGCGAACCAGGTATGGTCGATATAAAAATCAGCAAACATAATGGTGCCTTCTTTGTCCGGTTCCCGGCCCGATGGATAAGGTGCGGTGTTGCCGCGCTTGCCGTCTTTAAATATTTTGGTGTAGAAGTCAATCGCTTCATCAGCCCTGCCCACAACCTCACCGGTAAACATCATCGAGGGCACAATAACAGGCCGCTCTTCGCCAGCCGGATTGGTAAGGATCAATTGCCACGACAAGCCGTATCTATCGGCCACCCATCCGTAGCGTTCGCTAAATGGATAGCGATCCAGCGGCATCATTATAGTTCCGCCTTCGGTCAATTTGTTCCATACCTCATCAATACGTTTAGCGGCATCAGTATCCCGCGAGGGATCAAAATTGATCATAAACGAAATGGCAGGCGTGAATTTTACCGCCGATTCTGCGCTGATGCCCATAAAAGGCTGCCCCGCAACGGTGAACTCGGCAATATGGCATTCGCCCGCGCCCATTCCAAACTTGCTTTTACTGTCTACAGCAGAGTCAGGCAACAAACCGGCATAAAATTCGGCGGCTTCATAAGCCTTGTCCTTATCGAACCAAAGGTGAGGTCTGATGGGTAACATAGATAAATAATTTGGTGTATGGTAAAGATAACGATTTTAAGGCGACTTCTGTTTAATGAAAGTTTAGATCGGGTTAATGAGTAAGGTCTTGAACGAGTGAAGAAACCAAATGATATTTTCTTAAACCACTTTAAGTTTCTACCGGCTTAAATGGGGTTGCTTTGTAACTGCATATCAATCTTTAAAAACCAAGAAAATGAATAGCGAACAATTAATCGATTTAACTAAAGAACTTATCCAGGAGGCTACGCATTTTAACGTGCCTTACGTTGAGCGGATCTACGCGGATAAACTGCTGATAATTGAAGTGGCCGAAGATCGCCATACGGTAAACACGATGAACAAAGAACAGCTCCTCAGCTTCGTTACGGGGAACAGGGATGCCGGCCTGGCGCCGCTATCTTCTAAAACCGAGTTCCATTATGCGGTATGCGATGAAAACATGGGTGTGGTTGTGATGACCCGCGAACTGGAACTCAACGGAAAATGGGGTAAAAAGTTCTTTACCCTGATTTGGGAATATTCATCGGGAAGATGGCAGGTGGTGAAGGAGTCATATTTGGCGTTGGATTAAGCTACTGCTATTGCGCATACTTAAAGTAGAAGAGTCACACAAATAAGTGATTTTTCTACTTGCTGTGTGTATTGAGAAATTGCACATCCGGCGGCGAGGCTTCTATCGATATCGGATTAAACGCCTTTTAAAACCATACGCCCGTCCCTGTCCTTAAATAATATTTCAAAATCAATTTTATTTGGCAATATTATTCTATTGCCCGAACGTCCCGCCTTCCTTTCTTTTAGAAGTCCAGTACACCTTATATATATAAGGGTAGAGAATATTAGTGATAATAATAGTTTTAAAGCTTGTTACGGCCTAATACACTTGCGTGCTTTTTTCGTTTTATTCAACTGAGTTTTAAGCTTAACCGGGGAAATTATTTTTTTGACGATGTTATAATGTGATATTATTTATTTAACTTTAGTTAACTATTAATTGATCTTATTATTTAACGACATGAAAAAACTTTTACTAGTAAAGTTGTGCTTCTTGCTGTTATGCGTAACGCAAGCATTTGCACAAAATCGAACAATTACTGGTACAGTTACCGGCAAGGATGACGGATTTCCGCTTCCTGGCGTAAGTGTAACAGTATCGGGGACTCAAATTGGTACTCAGACCAATGAGCGCGGAGCCTACAGCATTAGTGTACCGGCAAACGCAAAATCTCTTTCCTTCAGTTTTATTGGTTACACCAAAAAAACAGTACTTATCGGTGCAGAATCGGTAATTAATGTTGTATTGGAATCGGGGGCGAACCAATTAAACGAAGTAGTAGTAACAGGTGTGGGTGTTGCTACCCAAAAAACAAAGGTGGCTATTGACGTGGCTACCGTTTCCAGTAAAGAATTAGCAAAAACCGCTACAGCTTCGGTCGACCAGGCGTTGATAGGCCAGGTAGCAGGTGCGCAGGTAATTCAGCAAAGCGGTAAACCGGGCAGCGGCACGCAGATTATCCTAAGGGGGTATACCAATCTTAGGTCATCAAATCCTTTGATCATGTTGGATGGTGTTCAGGTTTCCAATGATGTGTTGGATAACATTGACCCTTCTATAGTTGACCACGTCGAAATTGTAAAGGGTTCTGCAGGCGGTATGCTTTATGGCGCCAGAGGCGGTAACGGTGTTATCCAGGTTTTCACCAAGAAAGGTTCGGCCGATCGTAAACTAACAATAGATTTCTCTTCTAAATACAGCAGGGACAAGGTGCTGCAACGTTTCCCGTTAGTAGCTAAATATCACCACTATGATACTGATGCTTCAGGCAATATCCTTGATTCAAATGGAGATCCTATAGCGATGGACGTTCATGGTATTTGGACCTCACCCCAGGAAGAAGATTATTCTGCAGATCCTACGGTGCAGAATAACAAACCTTACAAGCTTCCGGTTTATGACCACACCAAACAAGGGTATCATATTGCCAATACTTTCAGCAACTCATTGAACATCAGGGGCGGCTCCGAAAAAGCCGACTACGCTTTCAGTGCATCGAACTTGCAACAGCAGGATGTATTCAGTAATGCATTTAACCGAACCAACCTGAGCTTGAATATGGGGTTCACACTTGCTAAAGGGCTGACCTTCCGAAATAGCACACAGTTGATCTATACACACGAAAACCTGTTGAACGGCAGCCGTTTTAACCTGGTAAACTCATATCCGTTTATCAATTTCGATTACATAGATCCTACTACAGGGCTGAGAACAGTTAAACCAAGTGTAGATATCGACGGTCAAAACTCATTGACAGAACGCGATTATCATTCGCGCTATCGTAATACACCGCGTATTTTGGAAACAGCCAATCTGAACTATAAATTCCCCAAATTTGTAGAGTTGGATTATAAGCAATCGATAGATTACTCAATAAGCGACGGTTACGATTATTGGAAGAATCAGACTGATACCTATCAGCAGATCCCCTGGGGGCCTATTAATGGCGAGGTTTTAGACCAGCATACAAACAGTAAATATACATACGGAATAGCAAGCGCTTTCCTGCGTTTCGATCTGAAAAATGACTTCCATAGCAGTATTCCTCTTAAATTAACAACCCAGGCCAGTTACGATTATCAAAAAAGCGATTACCGTTACTACTATGTTCAGGGTACAGGCGTAACTCCATATCCACCGCAAAACGTTACCGGGGCAACCACCATATCAGGCGGCGATGCGAGTGATTCTCATACATTATTATATGGAATTTTGGTTAACCAAACTATCGACTTTGGTAACTTATTTGGCGTTTCTGCCGGTTTCCGTTCAGATTATTCTTCTGTATTTGGCGGCCAGTCAAAACCATTTACTTTTCCGCGGGGAACGGTTTATTTTAACCCCTCAGAGCTTTTCACCGGGAAAGCCCTGGTAGCTAACTGGAAAGTACGTGCAGCTTATGGCGAAGCCGGTGTAATGCCAGATGCTTATGACAGGCAGTTGACCCTTAATGCCGGTACGCTCGGGCCAAGTGGGCCATACATCTCTAACCAGAATATAGCACGTAACGCCAATCTGCATGTGCAGGTTACGAAGGAATTTGAGGTGGGTTCTGATTTAACTTTAACCCCGCTTACAGGCAACTGGCTGTACCAGGTGAATTTAAGCGGGTCTTACTGGAAAAGAACTTCGGACCATTCTATCCAGAATGCTCCGTTAGCTCCATCTTCTGGTTTTCCTTTAATTTTGGATAATTTAGTATCATTAAAAAGTAATGGTGTGGATTTAAGTTTAGATGCCAAAACTTATAAATCGACCAATTTTACCTGGGATTTAGGTTTACGATTTGCCACCTCCAGGACAACTGTCACCAAAGTATCTGGCGGTATTCCTTTCTTCGCAGGCGCGTTTGCTGTTAAAGAGGGCCAGCCACTGGGTGTTTTATGGGGCCAGACTCCGTTACATAGCGTAGACCAGCTAAAGCCTGACGGAAGCCATTATATTGCAGCCGCAGATGCATCGAACTATACGCTTGTTAACGGTAACGTGGTAGACACCCGCACAAACAGGGCTATGCTGACTGCTTCGAACGACCTGTCGAGTATGGGCAATACCAATCCTACGTTCACTTCTTCTATGTTCAACAGGTTCACCATTTATAAAAAATTAGGTGTTTCTTTCCAATTTGACTGGATCCATGGCAACAAAATTTACAACCAAACCCGTCAATGGCTTTATAGAGACAGGTTATCAAGAGACTTTGATAAACCGGTTACTATAGCCGGAAAAACAGGTGCGTTTGTAAATTACTATGATAGCTATTATAACGCGCTGAACCCTGTATCATGGTTTGTTGAAGATGGCAGCTTTATACGTTTAAGAGACGCATCTATTAGTTATGATTTCACCAGCGCGATAAACAAAAAATGGCTGAAAAGCTTAATCGTTACAGTGTCGGGCCGTAACTTACTTACCTTTACAAAATATACTGGTTTAGATCCCGAAACTACCAGTTCGCTTGATAATCAGGGAAATCCTGTAGGTGGGATAGGTAACTTCAGAGGGGTGGACGATTATGGCCAGCCTAACGTAAAAACATACCAAGTGGCTTTAAACGTTAGTTTCTAATTTAAAAGATATGAAAAAATATTTATTTCTCCTTGCGCTGGTAGTTGTGGGTGCAGGATGTAAAAAAGCTGATCTTCAGCTAAACAACCCCAATAGCCCCACCCTTGTGTCATTGACTACTAAGGTGGGCCTTGAGTACTATTCGTTAGGTATTATCGATAAAACCGGCGCAATGTTCGATCTGCCGTTTTTTTCCAGCTTTATCCTGGGCGATGAGGAAATTTCATCTGTAGGAAACTTTGGTAACCGTTACCAGGGGCAAGTTACAGGCATTACCTTACCTGCTCCGTATAATAAAACCATACCAAATATTTTTGGCGTTTCCCAAACGGTACAAATGCAAAGCCTTAACAACTTTGCGGCAGATGCCGCCGGTAGTAACACCTTTCAATATTTGTGGGTTGATTGTTATAACGTAAATGGACAAGCGAACATTTTGTTGAAAGCATTAGGCACAGCAACCGTTCTCCCTGCAAACGAAAAACTTACGTTGCAGGCCTGGGCTTACTGGTGGAAGGGAATAGCTTATTCGATGATTGGTTCGTACTACAGCAAGGGCATTATCAATGATGGTGCCGATGGTACAACCAACAATAACTATGTTTCTCATGATGCCATCATTACTGAAGCTAACGCCAATCTGGATAAAGCTATAGCGCTGCTGGCTAAAATACCTGCCGGCGATCCTGACTATACAGCAGCTTTAACAGTTATTACGCCAAGCTTTAACGCACCCGACCTGGCAATTACCCCTGCTATGTGGATAAGAAATGCTTACACGCTGGAAGCAAGAAACGTGCTGGCTAATATCAAACTTAAGGATATGACCGCCGCTAACTGGGCTACCGTGAGTGGCTTAGCCGCTAAAGGTTTGGTTGAAGGTGATCAGGCATTCTCCAGAGGTATGGACCCTAACAGCGTTAATGACCAAACCGCAGGAACCCAGGGCCATCCTTTCTTATGGAACAATGATAACAATAACCCGGGATGGGCTTATACTAGCGAACGTTTTGTACAGGAGTTTAAAACTGTTGGTGGTGCACCCGTAACTGTTACCAGCTCAGATGCCGATGGCAATGTCTTAACCTCAAACGTACTTGACAAACGTTTTGCAAAAGGTGTTAAGCTGTTAGCTACCCCGGTAGTGAATATCAGAAGCCGTGGTATCCAATTCGGCTCACGCTGGACACCGCGTGCCATTGAGGATGGCGGTTACTGGACAACCGGTTCTGCTCACTTAGGCCAATTTCTATATGCTGGCTCATGGGAAGAAAATACACTCATGATAGCAGAAGCCGATATCCATACCGGAAATATTGAAGCTGGTTTAGCCCTGATTGATAAGGTAAGAACTGAGCAGGGAGCCGGACTGGCACCTGTTGCAGGCACCGGCTTAAACTTAGCACAAGCTGCCGAGGAATTACGCCAGGAACGCAGAATTGGATTATATATGCGTGGTATTGGATGGTTTGATGCCCGCCGTTGGGGAGTTACCGCCCCTAAGAGCGAAGGTGGTGGCCGTGCCAATGCAATCGTATTGGTGCCAAACAACCTTACTGGCTTATCAGGACCTGCTCCAATCCCATGTTTTATAGAATATAATTATATGGACTATTGGGATGTTCCGATCGATGAAACAGCCTATAACGTTCCGGCAGGAAAAGTTTCAGGTAATTAATTTTTAATAATGCCCCCGAAATAGGGCGGCAGATTTAAAATGATCCCAGTTACGACAGTAACTGGGATTTTTGTTTATATGCGCTTTGGTATATTTTTTCTTTGAAAATAATAGACGCGTGTAAGCTTGCTTTAGGTTTATCTATAAATGGTTTTAAAGGGTATAAAAGATATTCTTAAGAACTAAAAATAAAAGCTTGTTCAAATTTTAAACAGATTCTCGCGGTATATTTGGTAAGCGTTTTTGTTGCAGAAATGATTAAAAGGATTGCGGCTTTTTGGATGATAGGACAATTACTCTTTGGCAGTATTGCTTTGCCATTGGGTGATTATTCCATGATTAAAGAATTGCCGCGGATGTACCAGACGTATGAAAAGATAGTCTCGCCTGACGAAAAAGGAATATTTGACTTTATAGGCGATTATGTATTGAATGGTAAGGATTTGTTAGGCCATAATCAGCATGACCAACCGTCTAAGTCGGGGGCTTTACAATTTCAGGGTAGCCCGTCCTTTGCGGCAACTATACAACCATCCTTTAATTTGGCCCAACCCCTGTTACTAAGTTTCGGTATAAAACCATCCGGGTACCATTTTTTTGCAGCACTAAGCTATTATCACCCTTCTTTGTTCCGCCCGCCATTGGCATAAGCGTATCCCCAATTTATTGATTTAATTTTTACGTTAAACGCTAATTTCATGCGCAAACTTTTTTTATGGATTGTGCTGCTGTTTTCTTTTTCAGCACATGCACAATATACTTTACGCCTGGTTATAAAAGACGACGCAAGCAAACTGCCACTGGTTGGCGCCACGGCTTATATCTCTAATCTAAAACGCGGCAGCGCGGCAGATACCGGCGGCTATATCACCATCCCGGCCCTCCCGGCTGGCAAATACCAGGTTAAACTGAGTATGATTGGTTACCTGCCGGCGGATAAGACCTTTATACTACCTTTAAAAAATGCTGATCAGCTTGTCGAAGTTTATCTCGAGCCGATGTCGGGCGAACTGGCTGAAGTGGTGGTGCAAACTAATCGCACCAGGCAGAACAGGGGCGATATTCCCACCCGTATCGAGGCCCTGCCGCCAGAAGAGCTGGATGAGAAAGGTACGATGCGGCCCGGCGACATCAAAATGCTGCTGGGCGAAATTACCGGTGTGCATGTTCAGGCAACCTCGGCGGTTAGCGGCTTAGCCAGTTTTCGTATTGAAGGACTGGACAGCCGTTATACCCAATTTTTACAGGACGGCTTGCCCACTTATGACGGATTTTCAGGCGGATTAGGATTAGTACAGGTTTCACCCTTGAATTTGAAGCAGGTGGAGATCATCAAAGGTTCGGCTTCTACTTTATATGGCGGCGGCGCCATTGCAGGTCTGGTGAACTTAATCTCCAAAACGCCCGGTAAACAGCCCGAACTAAGTTTTTTGCTCAATCAAAACTCAGCAAATGGTACCGATGCCAGCGGTTTTTACAGCCGACAATGGCATAAAATTGGCACAACTATCTTCAGTGCCTATAATTACAACGGGGCTTATGATCCTGGCAAAACCGGTTTTTCGGCCATTCCTAAAACCAACCGCTTTTTACTCAACCCAAAGATTTTTTGGAAACCCGGCAGCAAAGATTCTTTATGGCTGGGGGTTAACGTTGTACACGAAGATCGCCTGGGGGGCGATATGCAGGTGATTAGCGGCAACGCCGATAGCAGGCACCAATATTTCGAACACAACATCAGCGACCGTTTATCTTCGCAGATCTCTTATACGTACAAGATCGATAGCGCCGGCCAATTGAACCTCAAAGGCACGATTGGCTATTTCAACCGAACGATAATACAACCCCAATTCGAGTTCAGGGGTGTGCAGGTTTCATCATATGCTGAAGCGAATTATGTGCGCAATAGCAAAACCTCCACTTGGGTGGCCGGGGCCGATATATGGACAGATCACCTGGCACCGAAGGATGGCAGTACCAACCTGGGATACGCACGCAATACTTATGGACTGTTTGTACAGAATACCTTTAAACCGGCCCAATGGTTTGCGGTAGAAAGTGGCTTGCGCTTAGACGGCAATTCGCCTTCACCTGCCTCGCCGGCAAATGGATGGTTTTTATTGCCGCGTATAAATGCCTTAGTCAAGATGAATGAACATTGGAGCAGCCGTTTGGGCGGCGGCCTGGGCTACAAAATGCCCGACGTTTTTAATGATGACGCCGAAGAACAGGGCTACCGCAACTTGCAACCTTTAAATATCGGTGCAACTAAAGCCGAACGCTCAACTGGTGCAAACTGGGACTTTACCTATAAAGGTGTTTTAGGCGACGCATTTTTACAAGTTAACGAATTGTTTTTTCTGACCAGAGTAAATGATCCTTTGATCTTACAACACAATGCGTTTGTTAATGCACCTGGTTATCTCATAAGCAAAGGCGCAGAAACGAATGTAAAATTACTGATGGATGAATTGGGTATTTACCTGGGTTATACCTATAATGATGTTCATCAGAATTTTGACGGTGTGAGCAGCCTGCAAACCTTAACACCGAAACATCAATTGAATGCCGATGTTACCTATGAGATCGAGCATAGTTTCCGCGCAGGTTTAGAGGGATTTTATACCGGTGAACAATTATTGGATGGGGGCGCTATAGGGCGCTCTTACTGGACGTTTGGAGCATTGGTACAAAAGATGTGGAAACATATTGATGTATTCATCAATGCCGAAAACCTGACCGATCAGCGGCAAAGTAAGTGGGGTAGTTTATACACAGGAACCAGAACCAGTCCGGTGTTTAAGGAGGTATATGCGCCATTGGAGGGAGTGGTGATCAACGGCGGTGTCAGGATAAAAGCGTTTTGATACAAATGAGCTTTAATATAAAAAAGTTGGGTAGTTTCATTCACTACTCAACTTTTCTGACGGAGAACTGGAGCGGCTGGACTATTGATCCGCAAGGTCAAAGTCTTGGCTATCTCTGTACAGCAGACCCTGAACAGTATCTATCAATTTGTCCAGGTCAAATGGTTTGGCGATAAACCCGTCACAACCAAAATTTTTGAACTCGAATCCGTGCTGTGTGTATGCGGTGAAGATCACAACAGGAATATGGCTAAATGGGGTGTGGTTTTTGATTTGCCGGCAAAGTTCTCCGCCATTACCGTCCGGTAAACGATAATCCAGTAGGATCATGTCTGGCTCATAGGTCTCAATAACCGCTAAAAAACCAGCACAAGTGTTAACACTATGAACCTGGTAGCCTTCATATGCAAACACTTCTTCGACGACCTGGACAATATCCAGGTTATCGTCTAATAATAATATTTTTTTCATCAAATCGCTTTCTGTATGGCGATTAGGTCAAAAAGCTGAAAGCGATAAAGTCACGCGGAAAAACGATGCTAATGCTCATCTTAGCGAAATGACCGGGATCAGATCCTCAAACCATACTTTACAAAGGTCGGCATAGTTAGTGAGATTTTATATTTATAATTAAAATATTTCATTAATATGAAACTTTAACGGGTTTGTGCGCTTACGCTTTGAATTTAGCCGGAAACATTTAAAAAGCTTCACCCAAATTAAGGCTTAACCCGTGGTAACCAGAACTGAAAGCATAATCAGCCGCAATATTTGTGTTAGACTTTTTATTGAACTTTATCCTGAGGCCAAAGCCCTCCGCCGGATGAAAATAGACGAACTTTGTATTTTGGGGCTGTGCAACAGAGTTAATGTTGGCGAATAACACAAATCCAAAAAGGCCGTTCCCGGTCAGATTGCTCCTGAATTCGCCTTCGCCGTATAATAAATGCCGACCCCTGTACCTGCTTTGCGGTATTCCTCTTCCGGAACGATTATAAGGATCCCATCCTATACTGGGAAGATCAAGATAAGGTGTGCCTGTGGTTAATGTTGTCCAGTAGTAAGTCCAAAAAGCAAATAGCTGGTGATTTTCTTTACTCAAAGAAATGTACTTTCTTACATCAATATACAAAGATTGCCAGCTGTTATTACTTCCCATGAATTTCGTATTATCCCGGTATATAATATTGACATATCCTCCCGGCAACGGATTTAGTAAATTATTTCTTGTGTCGTAAAGCAAGCTGACGTTGTAGCCGGAAGAGAATGAATTGAGATCAGTCGCCGTTCCATAAGGGTAGTTAGTTACTGTTTTGATTGATGTCCCGGTATTCGTTTCAATATCCAAATGACTATCTAAATTGTAGCCGAATCCCGCAAAAAAATATGGCTTCACCCTAAACAAAACACTTTGATAAAACCGTACATATTGAGAATTTAAAAACACCCGGTCGCTGGCCGGCGAACGGCTGTTTAAGCCATAAGTGTATTGCGGATAAACCAGGAACCGGGTGTCACCCTGGATAGTTAACAGGTTGTTGTTTAACCAGATATTGGACCGGAGCGGTAATCCGAATCTTGCTCTAAGGTTCCAATAGGGAGCAAAGGTCACGGTTGACAAAAAGGTGTTCTTAGGATCGCCCAGGTAAAATCCTGCTGTCGTGGAAGTCACAAATACGCTTCCGCTACCATGCCCGGATGAAGTGGTCGGCAACAAAGAAAAATAGATTTTTTTTTGCTGATTGTCGCTTGGCGGCCCCGGCTTGATCTTGAACAGTGACTTGCCGATATCTATCAGATCCTTTTGGGGAATGGAATCCGGAGTTTGCGCGGCAGCAAAATTGATCAGGCCTGACAAAAACAGGATATAGGCGCTCAAAACGGAAAGCCTGCCAGCTTGTCCCTTTACGGTTATTGCTTTTAGGAAAAATAATAAACGCTCCATTTTTAAAGATCCTGTAATGTATGACTTTGCAGTAGCTCTAAGTGAAAATGATTTGTTATACAGAACTCCGCTGTTACCTGATTATTACTAAAGATCTTATGAACATAATCCGCTTTTTGTTTATCGAGGCATTTTTTGGAGAGCCACGTGATCCATAAGATGACCGGTAAAAACGATCGCGTTAAAGCCGTTCACCACCTGACGTAAGTGGAGATGCGCCATTGATCTGTTAAAAGATGGATGTTAACCGAGACCACAGCAGCGATGACAAAAAAACAACGGATGTCCGGATACTTTCATAATTCAAACAAGCTTAAAAGTTTAATCTAAAGGAATGCTGTAGTTGCCCGCTAACCTGCCAATTATTTCAAAATTAGCCTGGATATTGATCTTTATAAGGCCCCCTGCTCTGAGGTTGGCGTGACTGGATTGTACATTTTGTCCAGGCATCATCAGTGGCATCAGGAAAAGTTGGATTATGTTAGAAATAAGCAGTCAAAGAACGAAGCCCGTAAAAAGATCGGATCTTGACTGTTTGGATACAAAGATATTCCAGCTTAACCAAAATGCGCTCAGCTATAGGAGGGGGAGTTTAAGATCCATAATTCAATTTATTAATCAGTTATACCCAGTTTGCCCAGCCAAACGCCTAAGAAAAACACAATACCTCCGCCTACAATAACCTGTAATATGGTTGACAACAGTGGAGATTTCATGAATTTGTACCTTATCATGGCTATTGCTATCAATTCTACCGCTACTACTCCATAGGCAAAATGTAGTGCCGTATTCAAATCGGTGATCAGAAAGGGAAGTGTATGTAACATACCGCCCAGCGTTGTTGCGAAGCCGGTAATTACACCTCTGGTTACCGGGCTCCCGCGGCCGGTCACTTTGCCATCATCCGATAGTGCTTCAGCCAGGCCCATGCTGATACCTGCTCCGAGGGAAGCAGCCAATCCTACAAAAAAGGCCTTATGTGCCTGGTGGGTAAGCCCCGCCGCCGCGAACAATGGTGCCAGTGTGGAAACAGAGCCGTCCATGAGTCCTAATAGTGCCGGTTGAACCTTTTGTAATACATATTGCGCGTTCGATCCTTTAGTTGTTCTTTTACTATTTTTGGTAATTGTCATGGCAATACTACATGGAAGTTAGAGTTAATGTTTTAAATGCAAGTGGTTGATAATTAGATTAATTACCAATTAATTTTTATCTTTGAAAAACCGCTTAACTTCAGATTCGCTACATAATGCCCTTATATTTTTGCCGTCTGCTATAAAAATCATCATAAATAAGCACCGATTTTATTCAATAACACCATGCATCACGAACAACACGTTACCAGCTCGGAAACCATAAGGGATATTGTTATTGGGATGTCCGATGGATTAACGGTGCCGTTTGCGTTGGCGGCAGGTTTAAGCGGGGCCGTAAGGTCTTCGGGTTTAGTGATCACAGCAGGAATTGCTGAAATTGTTGCTGGTTCCATTGCTATGGGCTTAGGTGGTTTTTTGGCAGGACGTACGGAAGCTGATCATTATCAGTCCGAATTGAAACGGGAATATGAAGAAGTAGAACGTGTTCCTGAACAGGAAAAGGCGGAAGTAAAGGAAGTATTTGCAGGATTTGGTTTATCAGAAAAGCTGCAAACACAAATTGCCGACGAAATGGCAAAAGACAAGGATAAATGGGTTGACTTTATGATGCGCTATGAACTTGGCCTGGAGGAACCGCATCCTAATCGCGCCACCAAAAGCGCAATTACAATAGGAGTCTCTTACATCGTAGGCGGGATCATTCCCCTTTCGCCTTACTTATTTATTGATGACGCACAAATTGCGCTATACTATTCCTGTGTCATTACGCTTGTTTGCCTTTTCGTATTTGGTTATTTTAAAAGCAGGATGACCGGTCAACCGGCTTTGAGCGGAGCATTTAAAGTAGTGGTGATTGGAACGCTTGCCGCTGGCGCAGCATTTTTAATGGCGAAATTGATCAACGGGAAATAATCGTTTATTTCACGAGGATGGCCAGGTTAGGCTCGATGTCGTTATCAATTGAATTATTTAGGTCCGACGTTAAACTTAATACGGTTAATATGGATCTGTCCTGTCTATTGTTCCTTCCCTCCGTTAATCATATCAGAAACAATGCCCGCTGATTCTTTTTTTCTCTCAGCCAGAAAAACGCCGGCAAGGTGTACTACGATAAAAGCTAAAACTAAATACATGCAAAATCCATGTACCTCTTTAACGCTGTGCCTGATAGATTTAAAGGATACCAGCGCATCTTCAAAAGCGAGAAACAATCCTGTGATGACCATGATGATCAGCAATATATAAAACAGGCTATAAATGGTCTTTACCGTTAGTTCATGGCGGGTGGCTTCCCGGTTTGCTTTGGTGCTTTTGAAATCGGCATAAGCGGTTTTTAGCTTCCGGATGAATTTCTGGTCTGCAACCTGGAAGAATTCCAGTAGTAAACGAAAGAGAAGTAAGCCGGCTAAGGCATAACCGAAATACACATGTATATCCCATACACTGTCCTCCAGCGCGTGCGCCGCTGAACGGGCCTGATCGGCGGTAACAGTTGCCCCCGACTTTTGAAGTTCTGTTCTGATCAGCACAGCTGATGTTTGTACATCCGTGATCGTTGAGTTGATCAGAACTGTGATCAGCGAGCCGCTGATTACGATGGCGTTGGCCCAGTGCCAAAAGCGAAGCGATGCAGTATGTTTTTTGATATGTTGTGCCGCTTGGGTATCCTTACGTGTTGGTTGAATTAGGGCCATTATTCGTTATTTCAGGTTAGTGATTGCTTATTTACTAATTAGAATATTAAAAGTATATGTGTAAATTGAAGCAATTCTGTAGCAGCTAACCGTAAGCCTACAGATTCTCTTCAACTTGATAATTTATATTTGAATAAAAAACCAGTGAAACTATTAATTATAGAGGATGAACGCGGCCTGCGTGAAAATATCACAGCCTATTTTAACGAGGATGGGAACGTCTGCGAAAGTTCCTCTGATCTTGTGTCCGCTATGGATAAACTGGCGATGTATGATTACGACTGCATCCTCCTGGATATCGGTTTGCCGGATGGCGAAGGATTTGCCATATTGAATTACCTGAAGGCCAAATCAAAAAGTGAATCAGTGATTATTATTTCGGCCCGGAATTCCCTGGATGATAAAATCAAAGGGCTTAACATCGGTGCCGACGATTACCTGACTAAACCATTTCATCTGGCCGAATTGAAGGCGAGGGTGGTCGCGGTTTTCAGGAGAAAGACCGGCAGCAATAAAGGCCCACTGGTATTTAATGAGATCAGCATCGATCTTCAGGGAAGAACGGTAACCGTTAACGGCAACCCAATTGTTCTGACCAGGAAGGAATATGAAATGCTCCTCTATTTTATAGCTAATAAAGGTAAGGTGATCTCAAAAACAGCGCTGGCCGAACATTTATGGGGAGACGAGATGGATATGTATAACAATTTCGATTTTATATACACCCATATAAAAAACCTGCGAAAGAAATTATTGGAAGCAGATGGCAAAGACTACCTGACCTCCCTTTACGGTTTAGGTTATAAATTTGCGGCGCAATGAAACTGGCATCTCTTTATAACCGGACCAATATCCTGATTACAATAAGCCTGTTCATCATTGGTGCGGTTATATATTTTTTTGCCATTAATTATATTTCCAGGACGCAACTGGACAACGATCTTTCGGAAGAAGTAGGGGAGGTAGTTGGCTATGTGACCGTAAATCATAAATTACCCAAACAGGTAGATTTTGATGAAGACCAAACCGTTTTTACCAAAACTGACCAGACTAAGCTCCAGCCCCGTTTTTTTGATACGGTATATGTAAATCCTAAAGAAAAAGAAACCAAACCGGGAAGGGCCGTGGAAACTGTTATTCTGGTGAACGGCACCTACTATAAAACCATTATAACCGTTTCGAGAGAAAGCACAGAGTATCTTTTACAGTTTGTTGGCTTCATTACGCTTGGATTGATGCTTGGCTTATTATTTGTCCTTTTCATGGCAAACCGCTTTTTTTTGAATGGTGTTTGGAAACCATTTTATGCATTATTGAGCCAGATAAAAACATTCAATATTTCAGAAGATAAGAGCTTCAATTTAAACAGTGAGCGAGTCGACGAGTTTGTAGAATTAAAAACAGCCGTTGAAAGCATGTCGTCAAGTGTTCGTGCCGATTATCATAACCTGAAGCATTTTACCGATAACGCTTCTCACGAAATGCTTACGCCGCTGGCAGTGATCACCTCCAAGTTGGATACTTTAATTCAGCACCAGGGATTGCCCACTGAAATATATGAACAGATCGGCGATATTTATGTCGCTACAGGTAAATTAGCCAGGCTGAATCAGACGCTCTTGTTGCTGACGAAAATCGACAATAACGTTATTGATGAAAAAGAAAGCCTTGACATGGCAGAACTGATCACCGCTAAATCAAAACAGTTTAACGAGCTGATATTGGCAAAAAATATCAGCTATCATGAGATTTTAGAAGAGAAAAAAGTTTGTGTCAGTAAATACCTGATCGATATCCTGCTTAACAATTTATTCAGTAACGCCATCTCGCACAATATAGATAACGGGCTAATGGTCATTAAGTTGACCGCTAAGGAGCTCACTTTTCAAAATAACGGCCTTGAATTGTTAAATCAGGAAAATATTTTTAAACGATTTAAAAAAGGGAGCAAATCCGAGGGGACGGGCCTGGGCTTAACCCTCGTGGAAAATATCTGCCGGTTTTACGGATGGACGATCAGCTATGAATTTAAGGATGAGCTGCATAACTTCAAAATCCTTTTTAATTGATCGATCAAGCGCTTAACTTTCGTCTGTTTACTTCAATGCCAAGACTAATCCGGTTTAACATTTTTTAACAGGTTAACTTCAGACTTGCTTCAACTTCGGAAGCTATTTTCGCATAAGTTAAAAGCGATAATTGACTGCAAACCGAACGTTTGCAGTGATGTTAAATACTGTTGAAAGGCTTAATTTTCATATCAGCTACAGAATGTATTTGTATCATCGCCCTGGCAAACACTAAAGCATTAACATAAAGGTCTTAGATAATAAATTTACGAGAATCCAGTTTAACAGAATTAATACCCCAATCAGAACTAACAAAAAAACGGACATGAAATTATTATTGCTCTCTCTTATCATAGGTTTAACCATTAATGTTACCTGGCTTGGTGACTTTAACGAAGCAACTACAGAAGCTGCAAAATCCCATAAATATATCCTGATTAACTTTTCAGGATCAGACTGGTGCGGCCCTTGTATCCGCGAAAGAAAGGAAATTTTAGAAAATGATGCCTTTGTTAAATATGCTTCCGACCATCTGGTGCTGGTTAGAGCGGACTTTCCCCGACAGAAAAAAAATCAGTTGAGCAAGGAACAAATAAAAAGGAACGAGGCGCTGGCCGATAAATATAACCCGGATGGAAAATTCCCTTACACCATCCTGGTAGATGAACATGGCAAAGTAGTAAAAGACTGGGATGGTTTTCCTAATGAGTCGCCTGAGAGCTTCGTTAGCCAGATTGAAGCTGCTTCAGGTGTGGCTAAATAAGATCACTTTATTGCACACACACACACATTTTTGACTAATAAACCCCTATATAAATGATAAATCAGACCGCGAAAGTTATAACGTGCTTACTTCTGGTGGTATCCTTCGCCTCATGCGTAAATGTAAGAGAATATCAGAAAAACAGGATCAATGACTCCGAAATGGCCTTGAGCAACCGGAAAGTTGAAAAAAATGAATTAAATTTTCAATCGTACCGGGAGGCAGCCTCCGGTGCTAATGCCGGGAAAACCGGTGGCGGCTGCGGCTGTAACTAATCGTTATTTAACTCTGATCATTAATGAAAAAAGTATATCTGTCCATTCTTGGATTCTCTTTTTTGTGTCGTATGAATGCCTATGCGCAAGCGAAGCAGGATACGGTTGCTAATAAGCCCGCTTATACGATCAACGGAACACCACGACAGGATTCCACTCATTATAACCCGCGAAAATTTCATATCGATGAAATTGATTTTGTTTCCAGTTATTATTCCCAAAATGGCAATCATTCGGCGGTAACCGGTGGTATCGGAACTGAGAAAGTAACGGATATTGCAAATGGCCTGACATTAAACTTCGTTAAAACCGACCGTAATCTGAATAAAAATACCCTTCAGGTAGGGCTCGGTTTTGATTACCATACGGCAGCATCACAAGCCTACGTGTCAAAAACAGGGGCTTCAAGCCCATCTGGAACAAGACTTTATCCATCAATAGACTATACGATAGAAAGTGCAAAGACGGGTAATACTTTTGGTGTCGGTGCTTATTATTCCAATGAGTATAATTATAAATCATTAGGGGCAGATCTGCATTTTTCAGTGAAAACAGCAAATAAGAATGGGGAATTCAGCGCAAAGGTTCAAGGTTATTTCGACAATGTAACCCTGATTTACCCCTCAGAATTTGAACCGCCACGTACAGATCTGACAGGTAATTATGGCGATCATGGTGACGAGGGCGGCCACCGTAATTATGGTACCAGCCCGCGTAAAACGTACAATGCTTCTTTCGCTTATTCACAAATTATTAATTCCAGATTGCAAATTGCATTCCTGGCGGACGTTGTCGGGCAGAATGGGTTTTTAAGTTTGCCGTTCCACCGCGTTTATTTTAACAACGGCAAGGATACCATTGAGCGTTTGCCATCCTCCCGTTTCAAATTGCCTGTAGGTTTCCGCGCAAATTATTTCCTGGGTGATAATATTATCCTGAGATCTTATTACCGCTATTACGCAGATAGTTGGGGCGTCCGGTCAAATACAGCCAACCTGGAGGTTGTTTATAAAGTTTCACCCTTCTTTTCCATTTCACCATTTTACCGGTATTATACCCAAACCGCCGCGCGGTACTTTTCGCCCTATGAACAGGCTAATCCGAACCAGCAATATTTTACAAGTAACTATGAATATGCCCAATTCCATAGCCAGTTTTTTGGCGTAGGTTTCCGGGTCGCACCGCCTAATGGCGTATTCGGCTGGCAGGGCCTGCATGAACTGGAAGTGCGATATGGTCATTATGCACAAAATACAGACCTGGTTTCCAATGTAGTCTCGTTGAATCTCGGGTTTAAGTAAGGTTTTTTGAGTACTGATAATAAGGATCGCCCGGATCATTCCGGTTATCCTTTTAAAATAGATGCGCCTAAGCACCTGTAATGGCATTGCTATGAACCATTTTTGGCTTGGTTTAGTAAATTAAATAGTTAGTAATCAAATAGATAGTGTATGAAATACTTCGTTATCACCGGTATGCTGATCTTTTTTAGCCTACTCGCATCCGCACAGATTGAACAACCTGTTAAATGGGCTTATGCCGCAAAAAAGATCAGCGATCGGGAGGCCGTCATTTTCATCAAGGCCACCATTGATAAAGGTTGGCATATTTATTCCCAGCATATCAAGGATGGCGGGCCGGTTAAAACCAGCTTTACTTTTACACCTGCTCCCGATTATAAATTGGCAGGTATAACATCGGAGCCTGTACCGGTAACGCATTTTGAAAAGTCATTCGGAATGGATGTCTCTTATTTCGAAAATGCCGTCATTTTCCAGCAGAAGGTTAAATTGAAAAAAGCCCGGACTGTCGTGAAAGGGTCGTTGGAATACATGACCTGTAATGACCATAAATGCCTGCCGCCCAGTGACGTTGACTTTAGTGTTTCCATAAAATAAACTTCCCAATGAACTTATCTCAATTTAAGCTGATTTTACTGCCGGCCGTGCTGGTTATGGCCTTGATGTTCCAAAGCAAATTTTCCCCGGCACAAAGTAGAGCAACAGATACCGTTTCAACCAGCGGGATGACATTTACTGCGATACCTACTGCTGCTGACAGTATAGCTACTTTAAAAGCCAAACATCAGCTAACTTACGCTAAAGTTGCAGGGTTGAAAAAAAGCCCCGCCCCTGAACATAAGACTTTATGGCAAATATTTATCGCCGGGTTTCTGGGCGGACTGGCGGCTTTGCTCATGCCCTGCATCTTTCCCATGCTGCCTTTAACCGTCAGCTATTTCACAAAAAATGGAAAAGCTAAAGCCACCGGGCAAGCTGCCGTATATGGTCTTTCCATCATTGTTATTTATGTCCTATTGGGTTTGGTGATCACGCTGATCTTTGGGTCGGATGCTTTAAATGCCCTGTCTACCAACGGGCTGTTTAACTTCTTCTTCTTTTTATTGCTGGTTGTGTTCGGTGTTTCTTTCCTTGGAGCCTTTGAAATCAATTTACCCAGTTCGCTTGCCAATAAACTGGATGCGAATTCCGATAAAGGCGGCCTGATGGGGCTTTTCTTTATGGCGGCAACGCTGGTGGTAGTTTCCTTTAGCTGTACCGGGCCGATAATCGGAACCCTACTGGTGGAAGCGGCCTCAAAAGGGGCGCGCCTGGGACCTGCAACAGGCATGCTTGGTTTTTCCATGGCGCTGGCAATCCCCTTTACAATATTTGCATTATTCCCATCGGCATTGAAATCATTACCTAAATCGGGCGGCTGGCTAAATAGCGTAAAAGTGGTTTTAGGCTTGCTTGAATTGGCATTTGCACTAAAGTTTTTATCCAATGTTGACCTGGCTTATCACTGGAACTGGTTTGATCGCGAGATCTTCTTGGCGTTATGGATCGTAATTTTTACCATAATGGGATTTTACCTGTTAGGAAAGATCAGGTTTTCTCATGATAGTCCGATTTCATTCGTGTCCGTACCACGAACATTTTTAGCCATAATAGTGCTTTCGTTTGTGGTTTATATGATTCCCGGCATGTGGGGTGCACCTTTAAAATCGATTAGCGCATTTTTACCCCCATCATCCACACAAGATTTTGACCTCTATACTTCGGCTCAACTAGGCTCGGCAAATAACGGTGGCTCCGGCGCCGTACAAAGTTTCAGTGGAGTGAAGAAGTATGAAGAGGTCTTTAAAAGAGCGCCGAGCAGTAAACTTGGGCTGGAAGCCTTTTATGATTATGACCAGGCCTTACAGGAGTCTAAGAAGGAAGGCAAGCCGGTGCTGATAGACTTTACCGGCTGGAATTGCGTGAATTGCCGTAAAATGGAAAGCACAGTTTGGACCAATCCGGAAGTGCTGCAATGTTTGCGAAGTAAGTTCGTTATGGCTGAATTATATGTGGATGATAAGACCGAACTGGAAAAAACAGAACAATTCACGTCGCAATACAGTGGTAAACTAATTCAAACGTTGGGCGGTAAGTGGAGTGATTTCCAGGCCTCGAAATTTAACACCAATTCACAGCCATTTTACGTGATTGTAAACGCTAATGGCGATGTATTGGTGCCACCAAGGGGGGCTGATTATAACGTAGAAGATTACATCAGATTCCTGAACAGCGGACTGGATCAATTCAAAAAATAACAAATTAATAGGTTTTTAGAACATGAACATGTAAAGGCGGGCAGCTGACGCAACCACCGAGGTAGAAAATTATCCGGCTATCCGATGAGTATAACCGGACGGGAAATGATGGGAGATTTAGTAACTGCATAAGCAGGTGCCCTGTGCGCTTGTTGACTTATACTATCCATTGATTATAAATGTGTTAATTTATGTTAAACAGCCACCATTTATTGAGCAGCTTCAAGCTGTCTACAGATTTTTACGGTAACATTGTTGATATAGAACAAGGCTTATATGATTACTTTCGAAACGATTTAAATTATATAGCATGAATGCTCCGCAAGTTTTTAAAAGAAGCTGTAAACTGATGGGAAACCGCTTCGAGTTAAGCGTGGTTGCTGTTGATGAAAGATGGGCAAATGAGCGGATTGATGCGGGTATATACGAAATACAAAGGATCGAGAAATTGCTCACGACATTTAGCGACGACAGCGAAACTAACCAGGTTAATGATAACGCAGGGATAAAGCCGGTTGTGGTCAGCCGGGAGACTTTCGAGCTCATCAGGCGCTCGCTCATGATTTCCAGGATAACTCAGGGCGCATTTGATATTACCTACGGATCGATAGATAAAAAACTCTGGAATTTCGACCAGCACATGACCACGTTGCCGGATGCAGCCACCGCCAAAAAAATGGTCAGGCTGATTAACTACCGTAATGTAATATTGAATGAAGATGCCTGCACTGTTTTTTTGCTGGAAAAAGGAATGCGCATCGGTTTCGGCGGAATAGGTAAGGGCTATGCAGCGGAACGGGCTAAATTCGTCATGAAGGAACAGGGGGTGGAAAATGGTGTAGTGAACGCTTCCGGAGATTTAAACGCCTGGGGCCTGCAACCTGACGGTAAAAAATGGACGATAGGTATTGCCAACCCGGATTCATCCCACCAGGTTTTCTCTTATCTCAATATTTCAGATCTTGCGGTTGCCACCTCAGGAAATTATGAAAAGTATGTGATGATAGATGGTAAAAAATATTCTCATACCATTAATCCGCGTACGGGCTTACCGGTTACCGGGATCAAAAGTGTTACTATCATCTCTACCAATGCGGAGATCGCGGATGCCATGGCAACACCGGTAACCATCATGGGCGTTTACACGGGCCTGGACATGATCAATCAGATGAAAGATATCGAGGCAATTATCATTGATGACGATGATAATTTATATACCTCTAAAGGCATAAATATCACTTAAATCCCCTATTAATGAAAAAGATCTTTTTATCTGTCGTCGGTTTCGCGATGATTTGCCGTTTAAGTGCCCAGGCGCAAACCAAAGCAGATACCAGCAGGAATGCACATCCCTTTACATTATATGAACCTGTTGAAGATAATACGAATAGTGATCCGGCTGACTATAACCCACGGGCGCTTCATGTGGACGAAATAAACCTGGTTTCCAGCTATTACCGGCAAAATGGGTATCATTCAGCAATAACAGGTGGTATTGGAACAGAAAAAGTTACCGATATATCAAATGGACTCGACTTAAAACTGGCCTGGACAGGTGATAATGAGAATAAAAATATCCTTTCTTTTGGTTTCGGTTTTGACCATCATACTTCAGCTTCATCGGCCTATGTCACTACAACGGGGCTAGGTAAACAGGGAGGCACCAGAATGTACCCTTCATTTGACTGGACTCAGGAAAATAACAAAACTGGCAATACTTTTGGTATCGGTGCTTATTATTCAGGCGAATATAATTATAAGTCGTTAGGCGCCGACCTCCATTTCTCAAAAAAGACCGCCAATAAGAATGGAGAATTCAGCTTCAAATTGCAGGCCTATTTAGACCATGTAACGCTGATCTATCCCTCAGAATTTGTAAAAGTGATCACCCCGGTATCAACCGGCGCAACCTATATTACCACTGCGAGTGGTAATGTTGTTTTAAGTAACGGCGGGTCTGCGTCTTCCATACCAAGTCTCCCAACCAAGCCACGAAATACCTACACCGCTTCTTTCGGTTATTCGCAGATTGTTACCTCAAGACTGCAGGTGATGTTCCTTGCTGACGTCGTGACGCAGAACGGTTACCTGAGCCTGCCCTTCCACCGCGTCTATTTTTCCAACGGTAAGGACACTATAGAAAAGTTACCTTCATCACGCTTTAAACTTCCGCTGGGATTCAGGGCGAACTATTTTCTTGGTGATAACATTATACTCAGATCTTATTATCGTTATTATCTTGATAACTGGGGAACCCGTGCGAATACGGCGAGCTTGGAAATTGCCTATAAAGTATCACCGTTCTTTTCCGTATCGCCATTCTTCCGGTATTATACCCAATCTGCAGCCCGTTATTTTGCGCCTTACGAGGTGGCGAGCCCTACTCAGTCCTATTTTACCAGCAACTATGAGTATGCTAAGTTCAACAGCCGGTTTTTTGGCGTGGGTTTCAGGGTAGCGCCGCCAAAAGGAGTTTTTGGCTGGCAGAACCTGCATGAGCTCGAGATCAGATACGGGCATTATGCGCAGAGTACCAATTTGGTTTCCGATGTAGTTTCGCTGAATCTTGGGTTTAAATAAGGGTGTAATAATCCATTCATAGCGTCTTTTTAATTTTAGTCGATTTGAAAAGACTCTACGAATGACGCAACAGAGTTTTGCGATTATACGCGAGTTTCGGTAGGTAATTGCAAAGAAAAAGCAGGTGGATTATTTATACAACGTGGTGACCAGAACAAATAACCCCATCACCAGTACGAACCAGCCAAATGCCGGTTTCAGTTTTGCGTCGTCAACATATTTGGTAAAATAGCTCCCGGCAAGAATTCCAACAACGGCAAAAACAGAAAAGATCATTAAAAAGGTATAGTTAAGCGGCTCATGCCGGCTCACGTCTCCTAAAACACCTAATAAAGAACTGATAGTCATCACCATTAATGAGGTGCCTACTGCTTTTTTCATAGGCAGCCCGGCAAATATTACGAGCGAAGGAATGATCAGAAAGCCTCCACCGACACCGACGAACCCGGTAATCACTCCCACCATAAGGCTTTGAATTACCAGCTTCTTATAATTGGCCGAAAAGTCACTGATTGTATTTGCTTTCTTTTTGCGGATCATGGAAATAGAAGCCGCCAGCATCAAACCCGCAAATACGAGCATAAGGAGTATGGGTTTGGTAAGTTCAAACCGCCAAAAGTAGAACAAATGAGGTGGAATACCAGGCATTACCCATTTACGCATGATAAATACGGCGATTAAAGAAGGAAGACCGAACAGCAGTGCAATTTTGAAATTAACATTACCTTTCCGGTAGTGACTGAAGGCTCCGGCTGAACTGGTAATACCTACAACAAAAAGCGAATAAGTCGTTGCAATTACCGGTTCAATGTGAAAAAAATAAACAAGAATTGGTACCGTTAGAATAGACCCGCCACCACCAATTAAGCCTAGTGATAAGCCAATTAAAACCGCTGCTGCATATCCCGCTATTTCCATTTTATAGAATTTAAAACAAAAGTAGCAGGTAGTAACTGGTGCGTTGGTAACTTATGTTACAGACGCTATACGCAAACTATTCTTTTGAGAAAGTTCAATTATTACATTAATAGCCTAAGGGTGCACGACAGCCCATCCTTCATATTGCCTGATAATGATCTCACCGTTTCCGCTTGGCACATAGGATATAAACGGGAATAAATCGTTTTTGTCTATTTTATGTTCCCGGACGGTGTTACTGCACTGCGCCAAAACAACACCTTTGGCCTGAAGGTCTTTTAGTACTTGTTCGTACGCGCCGCTCTTCATATAAACGGCTACCCCGTCACCAAAAACGATCGGTTCCAGGTGCAGTTTTCCTTTTAACTGCGGATCTTCGAGCGCATTGTTCATATTTCTGAGGATGCCTTTAATCTTTTTTTCATCCCCTTGAGTTCAGAATATAAAGCGCATCATAATGTTTCAATTTTGCTTCTGCCCCTATAAAGGCGACGGGATTGGTCTGCGCATTTGCTGATTTTGCAAAGACTAAAATATTATAGTAATTACCAATGAAAAGTACCTTTTCATGACCCTGTTTTTTTATGTTTTTCTTTGTGCAGCAACCATAGGATTAAAAATGCCCCTATTTGTTTGAATAACAAAAACCATGATTGCCTCAATCTCAACTTCATTTACGCCTGCGCGAGCGTTTATGGCTTCACACCAGGTTTTCTTGTACTGAACCGGAAGGGGTAATACAACGGGCAAAAGCTAACAAAACTGGTTAAAATAAAAATGGCGGCAACAACTAACAGGATAATGGCAAGGGCGCCGGAAATAACATTTTCGTAATATAATACAATGATTCCTATCGCGGCAAGAATTCTTAACGCGCGGTCAACACTGCCCATGTTCTTTTTCATAACTTCAATTTTTACTAAAATTAACAGATATAAAACGGGCGGTTGGTAACAAATGTCACATAGAAAAGTGATCCTGGTTTTGTTGCAGGCAATTAGGAATCAAAATCGTTCAGCAGTTTAATCTCGTTGCGATACAAAAGGATCTTGCCGCTATTTTCCAATATTTTCAGCAGTCTTGAAACAACCACCCTTGAAGTTGCCAATTCGTCGGCAATCTGATAATGCGAAGCTTTGATGACACTCGAACCGGAAAGGCGCTGCTTTTCTTTCAGGTAAGCGATCAGCCTGTCATCCAGTTTATGAAAGGCAATGCTTTCAATGGATTTCAGCAGCTCTGAAAAACGCTCACTGAAACTGCGCATAATGTAGTTTTTCCAGCCAGGATATTTACACAGCCATTCATCCAACTTGCTGTGCGGGATAGCGATAATGTCAACATCTCCTTCTGCAATAGCTCTGACATCACTTTTTTTCTCTTCGAGGCAGCAGCTGTAAGCCATCGAGCAGGTCTCATTATTTGACAGGTAATATAATAGGATCTCTTTACCGCTTTCTTCTTTTTTGAACACCTTCAATGTCCCTTTGATAACCAGCGGCATCATCCGGATATATTTACCATAATCCATAATGACATCCCCATCTTTAAAATGCCTCAGTTCACCGAATTTCTTAATCTCTTCAATTAAAGCTGGTTCAAATTCAAAGCCGAGGGTATCGAGTTTATCCATAAAGCTAAGGTAGCGTATTTAGATTAAAGGGGCTCTTTGAATTTAAAGGTTTAGATGCTGCAGCGTTATGGCAAAAAAGCCAGGACGGTATAATCAGGTAAAAAGAATCTTAAAACATCCTCAAATCGATCGTTGGTATTTACCGTAACCGATTTAAGGATACCAGGAACCTTACTTTATAAATTGATTTACATTGTTCCAGGTGCCTCCATTGACCACATTGGTAAACCCGTTTTGTTCCAGGATAGTTTTTGCCTGCCCGCTTCTTCCCCCGCTTTGGCAAAAAACAATAATTGTCTTCTGGCTTTTGAATGCTGATAACTGCGAACTCACTTTATCGAGGGGAATGTTTACGGAACCTTTAACGTGCCCGCCCGCAAACTCGCCTGGCTGCCGGACGTCTACTAATAAAGCGCCCTCTTTGATAATGCCGGCCAGATCCACCGAAGGTCCGCCGCCAAATAGTTGCTGGAATATGTTCATCTTAATGCTTTTTATGAATTTTAATTGCTGTTAATGTTTTAAACAACTTCCTCATAGCGGATGTCTTTTGAATCCTTTTTGCTGTTTTTAACGGGTGTGTAGCAGGCCCCGGAGCCACAACAGCCGATATTAAAAACGCCCATGCCCGTAAAAATAGCGCCAATTATACCGCTGGCTATATCTGCCCTGGATATCGCCATACCAATGATGACTATCCCGATAATGACGCGGAGAGTACGAGATAAACTCCAATTGCTAAGAATACGATCTTTCATTTTTCTGTTATTAATGACGCTTTAATTAAGCGCTACTTACTGATGGAAACAAAGATAGGTTCAATTGTCTGCCGGGTTGGTAACAAAGGTTACATACGAAAAAAGCAACCATAGGCTGCTTTCAGAAATGCGGTGTTCACTTTTAGTTTATACAACCGTGTGATCCCCGATCATTTCACTTAAGGCTAATCCCCATTGCGGGATCTTGCCGCCGAGTGTATAATACATCTGCTTGAAACCCATTTTGAGTGCGTAGGGAGTGATACCCATCTCGAGGTGACTTTCCTTGCCGCCCCACCATTCATTGGTACGCATATAGAAACCTTTAATACCACCCATATCGCCCATGCACAATAGTTCAAACTCCATCGGTTTGATATCTCCTTTTATTGCGCCTAATTCTTTCGCTAAGGTATTGGCCAATACCTCGGCTTCCATATGGCCCAATGAACCGATTTTGGGAACAGTAATAGCAGCGGCATCCCCAACCGCAAAAATATTTTGGTAATCAGGATTGCGCATATACAAATCAGTTACTACAAAACCCATATCATCGGTAAAAGGTAATTCCTTTAAAAAAGGATGTGCCTGCCAGTCGGGGAAAATTATAGATATTTCCGCTTCCTGGGAAGAGCCATCATTAAATTCAATACCCCCTTCATAGATCTTTTTAATGCCGTTGGTATTTGCCTGATAGTGATATCCCATCTTGGTCATCATGGGTAGCAATTGATGCAAAATGGTTTCGCCTGCATCTTCGGCAATTACTTTTGCAGGGGTTGATACATACACCGTTGCTGCCGTCCCTTTTTGGTTTTTTTCCAGCCAGTGCGCTAATGAAAACGCCAGTTCAACCGGAGGGCCTTCGCAGGCGGTCATGGCTATAGGTAACCCCGGCGGCAACTTCCCGCTCTTACCCTGGTGAAAAACATCAGAAGTAAGCGCGATCGGGCCTCCTTTGTATTTATTATGCAGGTAATTTCTTAAGCGGTTGCCCAGAAAGGTATCCGTAACACTATGGCCGTTCTCGCTAAACCCATCGACCACATCGTAAGCCAGGCGGTTGCCCAAAGCTATAACCAGATAATCATACTTTATTTTTCTCACCGGGTGTCCTGGCCGTTCGTTGGGCTGATAAAAAACGGTGTTCGTATCAGCGTCAATAGTGGTCACTTCTGCCTGGATGAATTCACTGCCGTCATGTTCCAGGTACGACATGAATTTATATTGCAGGTCAATCGCCGGGTTGATGTTCGCCAAAACCTGCATGGGTATATTAGGAACAAAGGTGAGTAATGATTTACGATCGATGATGGTAATATCCGCCTTGTCTTTTACAGCAGCATGAATATACCTTGCTGTGGTAAGTCCTGCAAAATTGCAGCCGAGGATAATGATATGAGGTTTTGCCATAAGAATTAATTTAAGTGCTGTGCTATCTTATTTGTTGCGGTCAGGACGATTTTTGACATGATCGAATTGTATATCAGGCAGGCTGCTTCTGATTTTTGAAGGACCCTTTCCGTTCTTTCCCGGTCTTTTTCGTCAGTAATGGTCACAGTTGGCTCCAGAATAATTTCACTCATGATGAATTTTCCATCCACCTGTTCCAGTTTCCCTTTTGATTTACAGCTAAAGCTTACAAATTCCAGTTTTGAATTATCTGCAATAGCTAAAATGTGGTCATTAAACAGCTGCTTACGGCGGCGGTGAATAAATGCTCCGGCGACCAGATGCCGGGAATGCCTTTCGGGAATTCCGGCAGTGTCGCTACTTCAATAAAACTGCCGGCGTCCTTGTTTAATTCAGGGAACACATGATGCCTTTGCGGTCTGTGTTCCAGTTTATTTCAACGTTATAATAATGCGCTTCCATTTGATTTGCCTGGTTTATTTGATCAACACCTTTTCAATGGCCAATGGCCTGGTGCAGAAAAACCAATCAGCGCAGGTCATATCGTCTTTTTGATCCATTCTTTCTTTGGCAACACCACAGGAACCCGCTGTCGGAACAATCACATCGTCACCCGGCCGCCAGTTCGCCGGTGTCGCAATATTATAGGTGTCGGCAGTTTGCATGGCGATCAGCGCCCTTTTCAACTCATCAAAATTTCTGCCCATTGAAAGCGGATAATAAATGATCGCCCGGATCATTCCTTTTGGATCAATAAAGAAAACTGCTCTCACCGCCTTGGTTGAACTTTCACCAGGTTGGATCATCCCGTATTTTTTGGCTACTTCCATGGTGATGTCTTCGATGAGCGGAAACTTTACCTCGATGTTTTTCATGCCTTTGAATTCGATCTTTTCTTTGATAGTTCGTAACCAGGCGATATGACTGTATAAACCATCGATAGATAAACCCACCAACTGGCAGTTCAACGCATTAAATTCAGGCTCCATTTTGGCAAATGTCATGAACTCCGAAGTGCAAACCGGAGTAAAGTCGGCAGGATGGCTAAATAGGATTACCCATTTGCCTTTGTAATCTGCGGGGAAATTTACTTTGCCCTGTGTCGTTATAGCTTTAAATTCAGGTGCTTTGTCGCCTATCCGGGGCATTGTCATTATTTGTTCGGTTGCTTCCATTTCACGGTATTTAGATAGACCAAATTACCTTTGTTTCTGCACATAAATAATGATCTTAAACAGTTCACTAAATGATTTGAGGCACGCCGGCAGCAGACGGTCTTGATTGTTTGGGAGATCAATCACTTTTGATACCCTCGCTCAATTCCGGGTGATAGTGCAGCCCCGGTGTTAGCCAATGCAACAGGATAACCTTGGAATATCGTAAATTAAACGGTGCAAGCAACCCCACTACGCCTAGTAAGATGCCGACGTAAAGCCAGGGGTTGTTGCTTCCGGTGAGTAAGTAGGTTCCAACAGCCAATGTAACGAGTTCGGCAACTACAAAAGCATAACTCACATACATCGCGCCATAAAAATATCCCGGCTCCCGTTCATAAGTCATCCCGCAATGCGGGCACTTGGTGTACATTTTTTGCCCGCTAAAGCTGTACATGGGACCGGCATATATGTCCCCAACCCGGCATTTGGGGCATTTAGCATGAACAATAGCCGGCCACATGGTCAAAACTTTTTCTTTCTTTTTTTTCATTTTTTAACTGATCAGGTCTTAGTATAAAACACGGTAACGGTTACAATTTTCACGTCAATCTTTCACGCCGATAGCTTTCAGGATTAATTCCAGCGGACAAAACCGGGTAAACGCAGATTGAAATAAATTGACACCCACGAACACACCCAGCCAAAGCCAGTTGATATTTACTGCATAACCCAAAGCAATGCTGATTAGCACCATTGTGCCTGCTACGGCGCGTACTATTCTTTCTTTCATGATGTTTTAATTATTATACAAACTTTTCCACGGGCATAATAAAAGCTCTGACAGGAAAATTATCTTTAAGGGTTACGTTATAAGCTCTAATCAGCGCCATACCGTGTTCAGCATTTGCTGCTGGGGTAAAGGTGAAGATCATCATCGAATCAACCTCTTCGCCACCGCTGGCAAACCAGTCCTCTAAAAGGTTTAATGGCGCGCCGTTCTTGTGCCCTACGATTTCACTCGTGCTGAACACATTAATATTTGCCTGTTTGAATATTTTTGATACCTCGTTCAGGTATTCCTTTAAGCAGGTTATTACCAATAGCTTCATGACTCAATTTTTTTGGGGGTTAATGTTTTTTTACGCATCATTTTAAAGTACAACAGCGGTACCACGATCAGCGTCAGGACAGTGGAGGTAACAGTGCCGCCCATCAGCGAGATAGCCAAGCCCTGGAATATAGGGTCAAACAAAATGATCACCGCGCCTAAAGCCACTGCTCCGGCGGTCAATAATATTGGTGTCGTACGTACCGCGCCGGCTTCAATGATAGCTTGTTTCAGCGGAATGCCTTCGTCGAGCCTGATATTGATGAAATCGATCAGCAATATGGAGTTTCGTACCATTACGCCAGCCAGTGCGATGAAACCGATCATCGAGGTCGCGGTAAAATAGGCATGCAGCATCCAGTGGCCCAAAACGATACCTATAAGTGAAAGAGGAATCGCAGCCAGCATCACCAGCGGCACCGTGAAATTCTGGAACCAGCCCACGATGAGGATATAGATCATAATGATCACTACGGCAAAGGCAATACCCAGGTCGCGGAATACCTCAAAAGTGATCTGCCATTCGCCATCCCATTTCAGGCTGTAATTATCTTCAAGTTCAGGCTGATGAGTATATTCTTCTTTGAGCGAATATCCCTTTGGGACGGTAACATTTTTTAAATGATCTGACACGTCGGAAATGGCATACGACGGGCTTTCCAGGTTGCCGGCCATATCGCCCAGCACGTAAACCACTTCCTTTTGATTTTTACGGTAGATGCTTTTCGGCTTGATCTGCCGGGTTACGGTAACCAGGTCCTTTACGGGTACAGTATTACCTTGCATACCCATCACTTTCAAATTCAGCACATCATCTATACTGCTTTTATCGGCATCGCTCAATTGCAGTTTGATCGCGGTTTGATTATAAGCGGCGGGCTGTGCAATGTTACCTACGGGCATCCCAGACAGACCGGCGTTAACGGTTGCGGCTATTTGGGCTGTTGCGATACCATAACGCATTGCTTTTTCCTTATTTACTTCGATATGGTATTCCGGCTGGTCATCTTCCACCATCCAGTCCATATCCACCACATTGGAGGTTTTTACCATCAAATCCTTTACCTGCCGGGCCACTTTGATCTGCTCCCGGTAGTCAGGGCCATAAATTTCGGCCACTAAGGTTGACAGCACCGGCGGTCCCGGTGGTACTTCTACAATCTTCGCGTTTGCGTTATATTTCCTGGCAATAGCCTGTATAGGGGCGCGCATTTCTTTGGCGATGCCGTGGCTTTGAATGCTTCGGTCGCCTTTATCTACCAGGTTGACCTGGATATCCGCTACATTATCGCCTCTTCTAAGGTCATAATGACGCACCAGCCCGTTGAAACTAATCGGTGCCGAAGTACCGATATAAGTTTCATAATTGCGCACGAGTGCCTGTCCGGAAACATAAGAGCCGATGTCTTTTGCAACCGCTTGTGTCTTTTCAAGCGTAGTGCCCTCCGGCATATCAATCACGACCTGGAACTCATTCTTGTTATCAAAAGGCAGCATTTTAACAGCTACCGCTTTGGTGTAGAACATTGACAATGAGGCAAACAGGATGACTACAATGCTAAAGATGAATGTCCAGCGTTTCCAGCGGGTTTCCAGTAAAGGCTGGATGAACGAACGGTATATTTTATAAATGCGTGTTTCTTCCAGTAATTTCGGTTTGCTTTCTTCATGTGTGATACCCCTTTTTTCCTTTTCGCGCAGAAAAATGTAACCCAGGTATGGGGTTAAAGTGAGTGCAACGATAAGCGACAGAATCATGGCGATAGAAGCACCAATCGGCATCGGGCTCATATAAGGCCCCATCATGCCGGATACGAAAGCCATAGGTAATACAGCCGCAATAACAGTAAATGTCGCCAGGATTGTTGGATTACCCACTTCGTTAATGGCATAGATAGCGGCCTGCAAGGGCGGCAGCTTTTTCATTTTAAAGTGCCGGTGCATGTTCTCAGCGATGATGATGGAATCATCGACTACGATACCCGTAATAAACACCAGCGCGAACAGCGTAATCCGGTTAAGTGTGTAATGCATAAAATAATAGGCAAACAGCGTAAGCGCAAACGTAACCGGTACGGATAGAAATACGACCAGGCCACCGCGCCAACCCATGGCTAACATCACAAATACCGTCACAACTACAATGGCAATAAATAAGTGGAGTAACAGCTCGCTCACCTTGTCTGATGCGCTTTCGCCATAGTTACGGGTAACCGTTAAATGCACATCGTTAGGCAAAAGGCCAGCTTTTAAATGCTCCACTTTGCCCAGGATCTGTTCAGACAGTTTCATAGCATCCGCGCCTTTCTTTTTGGCAATTGACAGCGTAATAGCCGGGTAATTGCTTTTGAAAACTTTGGAATTAGCCTGGTCTGCTTTTCCATAGCCAAATAACACGTATTGACTGGGCGTTTCAGCACCTTCGTCAACTTTGGCAATCTGTTTCAGGTAAACCGGCTGCTGTTGGTTAATGCCCACCACTAAATTACCTACATCATCTGATGAAGTGAGGAAATTCCCCGTCTCAACCGCAAAGGCAGTATCCTTTTGGAGCAGGGTGCCACCTGGCAATTGCATATTGCTGCCCTGTATTTGCTTGCTGAGTGATAAAAAGTCCACATGACTTTCCGCCATCTTATTTTTATCAAGCAGCACTTTTACCTCGCGATTACGCCCACCAATGATATTTACATCTGATACATCGTTTATCTTTTTGATTTCGTTTGCCAGTTCCTGGCCCATTTGCTTCAGCTGGTAATCGTCATATTTATCGCTCCAAAGGGTTAAGCCCAATACCGGCACATCGTCAATGGCCCGGGTTTTGATCAATGGCAGTGTAACACCCTGTGGCATTTTGTCCATGTTCTTCATCAGCTCGCTGTACAGCTTTACCAACGAACGTTCTACGTCTTCGCCCACGTTAAACTGCACTATCACCATCGCCTGTCCCTGCATTGAAGTAGAATACACGTATTCCACCCCCTTGATATTCGAGATCATTTTTTCAATTGGTGCTGCAACTTTGGTTTCTACATCTTTTGGTGAAGCACCTGGATAGCCGATAAAAATATCGGCCATGGGCACCTGTATCTGGGGTTCTTCCTCGCGCGGGATTAAGAATGTACTGTAAGCGCCGATGAGTAAAAAGGCGATCATTAACAGAATCGTTAATTTCGACTGTATAAATGCCTTGGCTATATTTCCTGCAAATCCGTCTTTCATGTCCTTATTTTATTTTAACAGCCACGCCGTTGTACAATCTGCCCTCAGCATTTACAATCAACTGTTCGTTTGCGGCCAGGCCGCTTAATACTTCTACATGGTCTCCTTGTGTTCTGCCCAGCCTTACCCAGCGCAGCAAGGCGGTATGGTTACTGCCAATGGTGTATAAGCCGGTTAACTGATCCTTATATTCAATAGCTGACGCCGGAACCATCACCTGATCACTAGTAACAGTTGTCTTTATGGTCTGTACTACCGGGATAACTACGCTGGCGTACATACCTGCAAATAATCCTTGTTTTTCGTTGTCCGGGATAATTACTTTGATCATATACTGACCGCCGCTGCTTTGAGAAGACTGGGCGATCTGTGCTAATGTTCCTTTGATCGATTTATGAATAGCATCGATATTTATCGTTACAGGTGCATTTTCCTTTATCAAACTGATATCACTTTCCGGTACCGAGGCACTTACCTGGTAACTGCCGCTTTGTTCAATGGTCAATAGCGGCATACCGGGGTTGGCCATACTACCCGCGTCCATCGTTTTCTGGGTAACTGTTCCTGAAAAAGGGGCGGTTAAATTGGTGTAGCGGAGCATTGCGTTCACTTCGTTACGTTGTTGTTTCGCAGCCTCGAGGCCTGATTTTGTAGATTGGTACTGTAGCGTTACGTTATCCAGTTCCTTCGCCGAGGCGCTTTGCTGTTTGTATAATGCAGTAAAACGATCATAGTCCTTTTGCGCACTTTTAAAAGCGGCTTCTGCTTGTGCGATGCCCGCTTCTGCCTGTGCTTTTTTGGCCAGGATGTCGTCATTACTGATCGTTGCCAGTAATTGTCCTTTATTCACCCGGTCGCCCACTTTGACATTGATCTTAGTGATGTACCCCATCACCCTGGTGCTGATATTGGCTGTTTGACTGGCTTCCACCTGTCCGCTTACAGTTAACCCTTGTTTGGCATCTGCCGAAGGCTGACTTACCGTAACCAGTATCGCGGTATCGGCACCGGTTTGGGTATCTTTTTTTGCATTGGAAGAGCAGGAACTGGCAAGCAGTAAACCTATAGCGGTAAATAGTTGTAGGGCCCTGTTTTTATTCATAGGTAAGTCCATATCTGATCGGTTATTTAGAGGTTGTTGTTGTCAATAATTTAATATAGGCGCTTGTTACATTGGCAGTAAACTGCGCCTGTGCAAGCGAAAACTTTAATTGAGATAGCTGAGTGTCTGCGGTCAGCACGTCGGTGGTATTAACCAACCCTTGCTGGTAACGATTTTGTAAGATCCTTACAGCTTCAGCTGCCTGTTCTATAGCTGCCTGGTCCTGGGCCATTTCAAACCGGGCGTCGGAAAGGTCGCGATAGGCTTTGTCTAGTTCCAGCTGGCTTTGATCTTTCTGCTGGGCTAACTGAACTGTTAGCTTGTCCCGTTCCAGTTTTTGCGCGGTAATTACATGTTTGGTTTTATTCCCGTTAAAAACATTCCACGATAACTGTACGCCAACCAGGTAAGCATTGGCCCCAAAACCGGTTAAACGGCTGTCGTTGTATTGGTAATTGCCAAAAGCGTTCAGCTTAGGCAGATAACTCATCCGGCTGGATTTGATCATCAAACCGGATGCTTCAATGGCCTTCTGCATGGCCATAAAATCGGAACGGGTAGCAAGTACCTTTTGCGTGCTGTCTGTAGATGATAAGGTTGTTTGCGGTTCATCAGCAACGCTGTAAATTTTCCCGGTGGGCTGCCCCATTAACAGGCTGAGATAATCAGAAGCGTTAAGGATACTGCTTCTAGCTTTCGCCAGGTTACTTTCAACTGCCGTTACATGTACCTGTGCATTTAATAAGTCCGACTTCTGGATCAAACCCTGCTTGAAGTGATTGTCGGTGAAAGTATATACCGACTTTGCCGTTTGGCCTGCTTCTGTCAAAACCTTTTCTGCCTGGTAAGCCAGCTCCAGTTGCAAAAATGCTTTAGTGGTTTCGAAAGTGATATACTCTTGTGTACGTTGTGTTTTGTACCGGTAAACTTCGGTTTGCTTTTCGGCTCCTTTGCGCATGTATAACATATCCATATTGAGCAATGGCTGCTTAACCTCCAGCTGTGCCATATAATCCGGCGTCGCGGAAGGATGGTTTAAAAGGGCAGGATTAAAATCATTTTGGGTAATGCTGCGCTGCTGCAGTTTAAAACCAAACGCATTGAGTGGGTTGTTCGTGCTCATCGCGGTATAAGAGAGATCAACCTGCGGCAGAAAGACCGCCTGGGTTTGGTTGAAACTTGATTCAGCAATTCGCTCGTCCAAACCGGCCAGGCGGATAGTTTTATTATTGGCTAAAGCGGCAGAAATGGCCTCATTCAGGCTTAGTTTTCGACTTTGGTCCTGCGCTTGCGTCATTGAAAGGAAACAGGGGAAGCCTATAAAGAGGAACACCCCCCATTTGACCAAACCTTTTATCTTCTTCATTAATTTAATTTTTAACAAAAGTAGTTTCACCAGAAAAGTTAAACGGTAACATTTGTTACCTACGCCGACAGTGGCAGGTATCGACGTCCCAACAGGATCTCATCTCGTTTTACGGTATTGCTAAATCAAAAACGGGGTTGGAAATTGCGTCCAACCTGGTTGATTCATTTATATCCAGGTATCCGGCAAAAAATCAAGGATTTAGTTAATCAGGCAATAAAGTTCAGGATGGCTAATCATTAAACAAATGCTCATCGTCACCTATGAAAATGATCTTTCTCGTCAGGAGAATTATGTATGTCCGGATTAAGGCCAGGTGATGCTATAAAGCTGTTTATAGTACTCATCTACCATCCGGTTGCTGTCAAAACAGGGCAAAATATCCCGCATGCTGCTCCTTATTATGGCCAGCCATTGATCGGGATGATCATAATACACCGGTATCACCGTCTTTTGCAGCAAGTTGTAAAGATTATGGGCATCCGTTTCATCCTGTTGAAATTTATGTTCGCTGATCTCGGTATTTGGAATAACAAAACCATTTACGCCATCAGCAACGAATTCCGGAACCCAGCCATCCGGGATCGAAACATTAATACAACCATTCATTGCAGCAGACATTCCGCTTGTTCCTGAAGCTTCGTGCGTCCGCCTGGGCGTATTGAGCCAGACGTCGGCCCCTTGTTTAAACAGCCGCGATAACCGCAATTCATAACCGGCTAAAATCGCACAGTTGGGATAATATTTGCACAAGTTTACAATCTTATCAAAACTGGCTATTGCATCATAATCCATTGGATAGGGCTTTCCTGCCCATATCATTTGGATCGCATTTTGTTGGTGGTCAGTAGTTGGTGAAAAAAGTCCATATCATGTAATAACAGCTCCGGCCTTTTGTACCCGGCGAATCTCTTCGCAAATACAATGATGAGTATCTCAGGATCAAGTAGAACACCGCATTGGCCTGCTACTTCTTCAAAAAGAGCCCGCTTGCGTGCCTTTTTTCTTTCTGCCAAATCCTGCATATTATTAGCATTTAATGCCGTGTACATTTCCGTATCGGGCCAATAAGAATAACTCTGGGCATTAGTTATGGAGGTGATTTCACAGATGCCGGTATTTCCGGCCCACATTTCCCGCAGGGTATTTAAATGAATTTTGGATACTGCGTTAGCCTTCCCGGAAAACCTGAGTGCGGTCAATGTATGATCCATAACATCTCCCTGGCAGTCTGTTATTTGCTTTATTTTTTCAATAGACTGAATTAAATGATTGGCGATTGGCAATCGGCTGATTTTTAAATCAAAAGTGATCAATATTTATTCCTAACTTTGTATTAGTTTGAAAAAGTTCACCGCCATATTGCTTTTAACAGCCTATCTGTTCTCAACAACTGAACTCCATCAGTTGTTGAAGTTGCCTGTGGTTTTTGAACACTTTTCGCAACATCGAAATGAGAATAAAAATATCTCATTTCTACAGTTCCTCGATATGCATTATATGCATGGCAGCCCAAAAGACAAAGATTACAGTGAAGACATGAAACTGCCGTTCAAAACGGCAGATAATTGTGTTTCATTGGTATCGCCGGTAGTTATCCCGCTTTTGGCATATACATTGGAGAATCAGATAATACATATTCCTGAAAAGGGAATGAATACACCAAACGAAGAGTTTATCCCATCCTCATACTTATCCCGTGTTTGGCAGCCGCCAAAATCTTGTTAATTAGTTTTCTTTCGTTTTTACTGACTGTACTTAGCTTGACAATTGCTGCTATGCGGTACATTTTGAATTACTAATTTTTCAAGATTTTATTTTATGTTAAATCACATCATCGCTTTTTCCGTGAGGAATAAGCTGATCATCGGGCTTTTTATCATTGCCCTGATCGGCTATGGCAGCTACCAGTTTACCAGGCTGCCCATTGATGCCGTACCTGATATTACCAACAACCAGGTACAGGTTATTACCGTTGCTCCGTCATTCGGGGCTACAGATATCGAACGTTTAGTTACTTACCCCATAGAGCAGGCCAATAGTAATATTTCGGGCCTTAAGGAGATCAGGAGCTTTTCCCGTTTTGGTCTTTCGCTCGTAACCATTGTTTTTGACGATGCAACAGACGTTTATTGGGCGCGACAACAGGTGGCCGAGCGTTTACAAAAAGTGCAAAGCCAGATACCTTCCGGTATCGGCACACCTGAACTTGGCCCCGTAAGCACCGGTTTGGGCGAGATCTATCAATATGTAGTGCGCCCTAAAAAGGGCTACGCTGCTAAATACAATGAAACCGATCTGCGCACCATTCAGGACTGGATCGTCCGGCGCCAATTAGTAGGTGTTAAAGGGGTTGCCGAGGTGAGCAGCTTTGGCGGCAAGCTAAAGCAATATTCCATTGAGGCTGATCCCAATAAATTGTTTTCGCACAATATGACGATTACAGATGTATTCAAAGCACTGGAGAATAACAACCAGAACACCGGAGGTGCTTATATCGAAAAAGGGCCAACTGTACTCTACATCCGCAGCCAGGGATTGATCGGTAGTATAGAGGACATCAATAATACGGTGATTAAAACCACCACCGGCGGATCGCCCATTTTTATCAGAGACGTAGCTGATGTTAAAATAGGCTACGCCACCCGGTTTGGTGCCATGTGTTATAACGATGAAGGCGAAGTGACAGGTGCCGTGGTGATGATGCTGAAAGGCGCTAACAGTAGCGAGGTGATCAAAAATGTGAAGGCGCGCATCGTACAAATACAGAAAACCTTGCCAGAAGGCGTGGTGATCGAGCCATTCCTGGACCGGACGAAAATGGTGAACAATGCAATCGGCACGGTGGAGCATAACCTTATGGAAGGCGCACTGATTGTGGTATTTGTGCTGGTATTGTTCCTCGGAAATTTTAGGGCGGGGTTGCTGGTTGCTTCCGTAATCCCGTTGGCTATGCTGTTTGCCATTATTATGATGAACTTGTTTGGCGTAAGCGGAAACCTGATGAGCCTGGGGGCGCTGGATTTTGGTTTAATTGTGGACGGGGCCGTTATTATTGTAGAAGCGGTTATGCATACGCTTAGCCATAGTAAACACTTTAAAAGCATAGGCACCCTGGGCCAGGAAGAAATGGACAAGGAGGTAAACAGCGCTGCCAGCAAGATGATGAACAGCGCGGTATTTGGCCAGATCATTATCCTGGTGGTGTATCTGCCTATCTTCACTTTACAGGGCATTGAAGGTAAAATGTTTAAGCCCATGGCACAAACGGTAGCGTTTGCTTTACTGGGCGCTTTTATTTTATCTCTTACGTATATCCCTATGATGAGTGCGGTCTTCCTGAGCAAGAAGATCAAGCACCAGCCTAACATTTCAGACAGGCTAATGGCGAGGGTAGAAAGAGCATACCAGTCGGGCCTTAACCGGGTAATTGCTTTTCCCAAAGTGATTTTGTTAGCCATTATCGGCCTGTTCCTATTTTCGGCCTATATTTTAACCACGCTGGGCGGAGAGTTTATCCCCGCGCTGGAAGAAGGTGATTTTGCCGTTGATACCCGCGTACTAACGGGCAGCAGTCTGAACACAACCATCACCAATACCCAAAAAGCAGCTCACATCTTAAAAACACAGTTTCCAGAAGTAGAAAAAGTCGTAACGAAAATAGGCAGCGGTGAGGTGCCTACTGATCCCATGCCCATGGATGCCAGTGATATGATGGTGATATTAAAACCCAAAGAGGAGTGGACCTCGGCCAAAACCTTTAATGAGCTTTCCGAAAAAATGGGCAGGGCCTTGCAGGCTGTTCCGGGAGTTACCGCAGGCTTCCAGTTCCCGGTGCAGATGCGCTTTAACGAACTGATGACCGGCGCGCGCCAGGATGTGGTTTGTAAAATATTTGGCGAAGACCTGGATACGCTTGCAGCTTATGCCAATAAGTTGGGTAGGATCATCAATACTGTTGACGGTGCTAAAAACCTTTATGTGGAGGCAGTTGCCGGTATGCCGCAGATCATCGTTAATTATAACCGCAGCGCTATTGCACAGTACAACCTCAACATTGCCGATATTAACAAGGTGGTTAACACGGCGCTGGCCGGGCAAAGCACCGGAACCCTATTTGAAGGTGAAAAGCGTTTTGAGGTAGTGGTGAGGATAAGCGGTGAACAGAAAAAGGACTTGAAGGATATCCAGAATTTACTGATCCCGACACCTGGAGGTACGCAGGTTCCTTTGTATCAACTGGCCGACGTGCAGATCAAAGATGGACCCAACCAGATACAGCGTGAGGATGCCAAACGCCGTATTGTAGTGGGGTTTAATGTTCGCGGCCGGGATGTGCAAACCATCGTGAACGAACTGCAAGCCAAGGTAGAAAAGCAACTCAAATTCCCGGCGGGGTATTATTTAACCTATGGCGGCGCCTTTGAAAACCTGAATGCTGCCAAACAGCGCCTCATGATCGCGGTGCCGGTTTCCCTGCTGCTTATTTTTTTACTGCTGTATTTTGCTTTTAACTCTATCAAGCAGGGATTATTGATCTACTCTGCAATTCCCTTGTCAGCTATCGGGGGGATCCTGTTCCTGGCCCTGCGGGGCATGCCATTCAGTATTAGTGCAGGTGTGGGTTTTATTGCTTTGTTTGGTGTTGCCGTGCTCAACGGCATTGTATTGATCTCCGAGTTTAACCAGTTAAAAAAAGAAGGTATGACCGATTTAAAACGTATCGTTTTAATGGGTACCAAAGTAAGGCTAAGGCCGGTACTCATGACCGCATTTGTAGCCTCGCTGGGATTTTTTCCCATGGCTATCAGTAACGGTGCAGGCACCGAAGTGCAAAGGCCTTTGGCTACCGTAGTGATAGGCGGCCTGCTGATCGCAACTTTTCTCACTTTGTTTGTGTTGCCCGTTTTGTACATCATGTTTGAAAAAGGGTTTAAGACTGTAATCAGCAAAGAAATTACCACGGTGCTGTCCATTTTTCTGCTGACTATGATAGGCCACGCATCCAAAGCGCAAACACCAATTACACTTAAAGCTGCTATTGATACAGCCTTGAAAAATAATTTGCAGGTAAAACATGAGCAGTTAAAGGCAAAATACCAGCAAATGCTGATGGGCACATCAGCCAGCATTTCGCAAGCCACCCTGTTTGGCGAGGCCGGGCAGATTAACAGCAGCTATACTGACACCAGGTTCGGCATATCGCAGTCATTTAATTTTCCTACGGTTTACAGCAGGCAAAAGGAACTTTTAAAAGCCGATTGGAAAAACAGTGTTTTGAGCGCTGCGCTCAACGAAGCGCAGTTAAAAAAACAAGTGAGCCAGGTGTACTACGCGCTGGTTTATACAGAACAAAAAAAACGGTTACTACAGCATACCGACAGCCTGTACCTGGGGTTCTATAAAAAGGCCGAGTTGCGGCTGGCTAAAGGCGAAACCAATATCCTGGAAAAAACCAGCGCCGAAACCCTGCTGGATCAGGTACAAATGCAATTGAACCAGTTGAAGGAAGATGAAGCCTTATTGCAATTGCAGTTCCAGCTCTTGCTGAGTTCTACGACGGTGTTCACAACAACCGGCGCCAGTTATAAGTTAAGTCTGCTTGCTGTTGATGACAGCCTCAATTTAAAAGAACACCCGGCAGTGAAATTAATAGCGCAGCGACAGCAAATTGCGGATGCCGCGATCCGCGTGGAAAAAAGCAGGCTTTTACCTGATCTGACCATCGGCTATAATAATACCAGTATCAAGGGTGCCGGAGCCGATAATAAGCTGTATAACGGCGCGAACCGGTTTAATTCGATGCAGGTAGGCATTGGTATCCCCATTTTCGCCGGTGCGCAAAAAGCCCGGATCAACAGCGCCCGTGTGAACAAACAGTTGGCAGAGAGTAATCTTGCGTTGACGGAACAGAACATAACATCGGCTTACCGGGCGGCAGATCTCCAATATCGAAAATATCTGCAAACCGTATCTTATTTTGAAAGCAAACCATTAAAAAATGCCGAATTGATTGCCAATACAGCCAACCAGCAAATTGCGGCCGGCAATATCAACTACCTGGAATGGACACAACTGGTTAACCAGGCCATAGCGATCAAAAATGATTACCTGGAGGCTGTTCGCAACCTCAACGAAGCGGTCATACAACTTAACTATTTTTCTAACAACTAAAATTCAGGTCATGAAACCCATCATATATGTATCAGCAATTCTGCTAACCTTATCTGCCTGCGGCGGTAAAAAAACGGAAACAGAAACAACAGAAAAGACAGACAACTCCAATATCGTAACGCTTACCACCGCACAGTTAGAAAATGCGGCCATAACCACCGGTAAGATCGGGCAAAAGGAAATATCGTCCCTATTAAAACTCAACGGTAAGATTGATGTCCCACCTCAAAATATGGTTTCCATCAGTGTGCCTTTAGGCGGGTATCTGAAATCCACCAAATTGTTACCTGGCATGCATGTAAACAGGGGCGAAGCAATCGCCGTTATGGAGGACCAGCAATACATCCAATTACAGCAGGATTACCTGACGGCGAAAGCAAAGATAGGCTACCTTGAAAATGAATATAACCGTCAAAAAGACCTTAATCAGAGTAAAGCCAGCAGCGACAAAGTTTTTCAGCAAGCCGAAGCCGAATACAGGAGCCAGCAGGTTTTGATCAGTTCTTTAGCCGAGAAGCTACAACTTATCGGGATAAACGTACGAAACATCAGTGCAGCAAAAATATCGCGAAGCGTGAATATTTATTCCCCGATCAGCGGGTTTGTATCTAAGGTCAATGTCAATATCGGCAAATATGTATCCCCGACTGAGGTTCTCTTTGAACTGGTTAATCCTACAGATATTCACCTTGCATTGAAAGTGTACGAGAAGGACCTGGATAAATTATACATCGGTCAAAAGTTGGTAGCATATACCAACAATGAACCGGAAAAAAAGCATAACGCCGAGATATTATTGATTGGCCGTGACCTTTCTGGCGATAGAAACGCGGATGTACACTGTCATTTTGAAAACTATGACAAAACACTGGTGCCGGGTACCTATATGAATGCCGATATACAGGTCAAAAATACCCGGGCTTATGCCATAAGTAACGAAGCCCTTGTGCAGTTTGAGGGCAAACAGTATATCTACAAAGTTATTGGGAACCGTCAGTTTGAGATGATCCCGGTAAATACCGGTAAAAGTGAAAATGAGTTTACAGAAATCCTTTCGCCGACCAAAGACATGACCTCCAATGCTGCTTTTGTTACTAAAGGTGCGTATTCGTTATTAATGATGATGAAAAATAAGGCAGAATAACGCGATTTAATTATCAATTTGATCTTAAATTAAATTAAAAGGAAATCGACTATTTAAATATAGTTAATTGATGCAATATAGATAACTGGTCTATGACAGTTATCTATATTGTTTTATTATTGCCCGGTGAATGCCTTTTTATAATGGCTCAGTCTCAAACGAATTTAGGGTTTCGGCAACCTTGCTGTAATCTAATTACGATGTAAAACAGAGATTTTTATTTTTGCAAAAAAATGATTGTTATAGCGAAGTTTTCCACACTTTAGATTGCAAAATAGCACCAAAAATGACCTAAATTTGGGTCGTGGATTTTGTTGCTTATTTGTTACTCAAATTCCATAAATTCTTGATTACCAGTGATATGGTATTTTATGTATCATAGACGTCATATTTGTGGGATTTAGACCTAAATTGAAAGTGGTTTAAATCACTAAATTATTAACATAAGGCATCGTTTTTTAACTTACGTCGCCGTCGCGGTGTTGAAGATCAATAGGCTGCTGTCCGTAGCAGGGGGGATTGTTGTAGCTGATGCCAGTAAGAAAAGTTCATCGCCAGCCGGATATTGCTGTTGGACAGCATGTTTGCCGCTCCTCAGCAGAAGCAGAACCGGGCTTATTTTTCGCGTTGCCCGCTGGAGTGCCCCCTCCCCTGGCCTTTAAACCCGCCCGGGATATTTAAACCTGATAATGACCAGTATCATTAAATGAGCGGCTAACGGTCACCCGATTTTCGTGCTGTTAGCGTAACTTTAATTTATTCAACAATCAGTAAAATGCTAATGGCTGCCCAAGGATTTAAATTTTTATTTTTTACAGGAAAAGGTGGCGTAGGTAAAACTACGCTGGCTTGCGCCACTGCGGTGGCCATGGCGGATAAAGGTAAAAAGGTGCTGTTGATCAGTACGGATCCCGCTTCCAATTTGCAAGATGTATTGGGCACCCCCGTTAGCGATCAAATAACGCCGCATCAGGATCTAAATCTCCTGTTCACGGTCAATATCGATCCGGAAACCGCTGCGGAAGATTACCGTAAAAGGGTGATAGATCCGCTTGCAGCTATCGCTTCAGCTGATGAGATTGGCAAAATAAGAGAAGGGCTTTCTGGCGCCTGTACCACGGAGATCGCTTCTTTTGATGAGTTTTCCCGGTTTATCACCGGGGAAGGTCTTCCGGAAACATTTGATACCGTCATTTTTGATACTGCGCCTACCGGGCATACAATCCGTCTCCTGGAATTACCCGCTGCCTGGGATGATTTCCTGGGAAATAACCCGAACGGGGCTTCCTGCATCGGTCCTTCATCGGCCTTAAAAAGCAGTAGGGAAAGATATGAAAAGGTAGTGTACAGTTTAAGAGATCCCTTGCAAACTACTTTTTTCCTGGTAACGCGGCCCGACACTACATCATTGAAAGAAGCGGGCAAAACAAGTCAGGATCTGATTGACCTGGGAATGGTCAATCAAAGCTTATTGATCAACGGAATATTTCAGGCAAGGGACCAAACGGACACAACCGCGCTAAAAATGGAAAAAATAGCGGAAAAGGAGTTGCTGGTAATGCCGGAGACATTAAAAAACTTAGTTACTGAGCGTTATCCATTGTTGCCTTATAACGTACTGGGCCTGGAAAAGCTGCGGTCTGTATTTGATACGGACCTGCAAAGTAAAATTGTAGCCGCTGAATTTTTAAACTTAACGGAAGCTGGTCATTTGCAGCCTGATTTGAAGGCATTAGTTGATGAACTGGAAAAAAACAGCGACAGTGGCCTGGTCATGACCATGGGAAAAGGCGGTGTAGGTAAAACCATCATAGCAGCATCAATCGCAACGATGCTGGCCCATCGCGGGCATACCGTTCTTTTAACCACGACCGATCCGGCGGCACATATCAGGGATTTTATGGATCAATTAACGGCCATTCCGGAAAATTTAACCATTGAACGGATCGACCCGAAAATTGAAACGAAGGATTATATCGATAAGATTGCCGCACAAAAGGGGAAATATTTGGATGAGGAAGGTAAAAAACTCCTGCGTGAAGACCTTCAGTCGCCCTGCACGGAAGAAGTGGCCGTATTCCACGCCTTTTCTAAAGCGATTCAAAGTGCCAGGCGGCGGTTTGTGGTGATGGATACTGCGCCGACAGGCCATACGCTAATGCTGCTGGATACAACCGGTAGCTACCATAAGGAAATCATGAAAAACATGGCTGTAAGTCCAAGCAAGATTACTACACCGTATATGATGCTGCAAGACAGTGTTTTTGCTAAGATTCTATTGGTCGCCTTACCCGAAACAACGCCTATGAGGGAAGCTGAAGCGCTTCAAAAAGATCTGCAACGGGCGGGAATTGTACCCTATGCCTGGGTTATTAACGAATGTCTTTCAGCCATAAACGATTTAAAAGATCCCCTTTTAAGAAAACGGGCATCCGCTGAAGGTCCTATCATTAATCATATTGCTACTCATTTATCAAAAAAAACGTTTGAGATCCCATACCTGACTGAAGAAAAATTGCTGCCAGCGATCCTTTCACTCTATGACGACGCTGTGATCCAGGCGACTTGATCTTTTGCCCGACTATAAAGGGCGTGTATTAGTAACCGTGAAAAGCTAAACGCCGATGACGGTGAAACGGCCCACAGAACTCATTAGCCGATTCATCCCGGGGACGATCATCGTTGCCGGGAACACCATCCCATGCCCTTGCTGATATTCTTTTTAGCCAGGTGCTTTTGATACTAAAAGCCCTAAAACGGGGCGTTTTTTATGAATGCCCGACGCCTCTTACTAATTAAACTACAGTTCGTTTGACCACTTTTCAATACCTCGAAAGTAAATAATCGAACAGGTTACGGAATAGGTATCATAAATTGATATATTATGGCTTGTTTTTAGCTTCGGTTGGAGTATAAAACCTTGTAAATTATTAATTTACAATGTTTTAACAGGAGTTGGTACTGGATTTGTAGATGACTTCGGCAGTTCGAAAATTATTAGCAGGTTAACGAGTATTATTTCTCCAGTACATAGATTTTCTTTTCGTCAAAATCCCAAACCGTCTTGTATTGGTCAAAGAATCGGTACCCAAAACATATATAGCTGGCCTCGTTAATTTGCATTCCTTTTCGAAACGGAGCAGTATCTGCGAAGGTATATGGGGCAATACCTTTAATATTTACTTTCAATCTACCATTTAAAACAACATCATTAACATTCACTATCGGATCATCATAGCCGTCTTTTCCGGCGTCAACGACAAGCGACTTCTTTTTCAAAATCTTCGCTGCCTGGTCATCTAACTGGAGCAAACCATATTGGCCGGTATCAAACGAACCCAGTAAATCAACCTTGCCGATCTTTACGCGGACCATCGGATGGTTCGGCAGCCTTCTTGTTTCAAAATCGAGAATCGCCAATAACTTTTCGCCTTTTAAAAAATCCTTTGATAACTTCCGGTCTTCCGTGTTCTTATAAAATGTGAGCTTTCTTTTTAAATAATCGAGTTTAAACAGGTATCCTTTAAAAAAATCATAGCCAATATAACCGATACAGTCTGGTGTGATGTTATTCTGAAGGAAATCAAAATTTCCACTCGGAATATTAAGAAGATCATGGAAAGTGAGGCCGTTCTTAAACTTAACTTCCGCGATAGTGTCATTGATGCTTTTCATAAAGGACTGTCCACTGCCGACTTGTCCCTTTTTGACCGCCTTCTTACCTGGTAAATTTACCGCGTTATCATTAATTTCAATCGCTGAATTGAGCCCGGTATCAAACATGAATTTACCCTTAATGCCATTTACCTCTACCGATACAAAAGGGTAAGCGTTAATTAGGGTTAAGGGGAAAATGACGCTATCCCCATGGAGCTCGGCTGTATGCTGGAATACCTGTTTGCCAGGTTGCTGCCCTGAAACATGCAGAATGGCAATACTTAATAAGAGAAATAAAAGTGCTTTTTTCATCGTGATTATTTTAGCGTTATGAAATGTATTTAGTGAATGGGTTGCTAATATAGTTACAGTAGTCGGGAACATAAATGAATGATTGTGCATTTAAACACCGGGGCACAGGTGTATACACACGCTTATGCTGCGGTGTTATCCAATTGCCGCTTATTTACGCCGCACAGTTTATAGCGCTGAAAAATTCGGGACCAATACAGGGACCACCGCCGGTGATCTGGATTGTGTTGTTATGAGTTTTCATAGCTGTTTCTGATTTTTCGATTTGTATTAATTTGATCTGTTATTTGCTTTCTGCAATGAGAATTTCAGCCAGTTTATCGGGCATAGAGATGAATGGCGTGTGGCTGCTTTGCAGGGTGTACACTTTAGCTACTTCGCTATTTTTAACCATATACTGTTGCGCAGGGTAGCTGATGGCATGGTCATTAGCAGTGTGGATATAAACCTTTTTAACGCTACCGAAATTCTTTTCAGTTAAATGAACCGGTGTGGCCAGCGGCGCCAATGGCTCTGGTTTCAGGTTAGCGGCAATATATTCCTGTACTTGCTGAGGTGCATCCGCGGCAAATATATCGGCTACTGCATCTTTTGCGATGATTGCTGCACCGTGTTGCTGATCGATAGTAAGGGCTTTGCCGATATGAGATGCAGGATCGCCTTTAGCCAGCGATAAAAGACTGTCGCCATCGTGCGGCAAAGCTGCTGCCAGGAAGATCAGTTCCTTAATTTGTGCAGGTTCTTCTTCAGCTACCTGGCTGATCACCAGTCCGGCAAAACTATGCCCTACCAGGACCACATTGGTGCGTGTGCCGATAGCTGCTTTTACCTGGTCGACATAAGTTTGAAAGGTGATACCGGCAAATGAAGTGGTATCTTTTCCGTGACCTGCAAGGTTTACATTGATCACCTCATTGCCTTGTGCTTTTAACAACGGGGTCACCGCATCCCATGATGATGCATCAGACCATGCTCCGTGAACAAGTACTATAGTTTTAGAATTGTTGTTGGTTACTTTTTGGGCTTGAGCAGTAAAACCTAATACACTCATTGCCATCATAATTATTGCTGTTTTCATGTTTTGTTTAATGCCTAATTGTTTAGGACACCACAAACATCCGACTATATGCCCTGGATAATTTTAACCCAGGTTAAAATCGAAAAATCCTCTGAAAAATATTTTTTCAAAGGATTTTAGCTTACAAAACCTGATGGCAGGATAATGCGCGTTACTTTCCAACCATCCTTTTCCGAATGCGGCTTAAAGACGGCCCCTGAATACCCAGGTAAGAGGCGATATGATAAAGTGGTACCGAATTAAAAATATTCGGATGTTTTTCCATCATCTCCCGGTAACGGTCCTCAGGTGTTTTAAACAAGAATCCTTCAGTATTGGTCATCACCTCATGAAAAGCAGTCTCGGCCACTATCCGCCCGAACCGTTCCCACTGGTGGGATTGTCCGTAAAGTTCATTCAGGTGATCGATGTGTATATATAATATAAGCGAATCAACCATCGCTTCGGTATAGTATTCGCAGGCCGACTGGGCTAAAAAGCTTTTATAAGATGCTACAAATTGATGATCAGTAAAAAACAGCATGTTCTTTTCTTCACCCGTATCACTATTTACCCTATAAATTCTAAACACGCCACTAATAACAAACCCCAGATGCTTACAAACATTTTTGTATTCGTTATAAAACTCGCCTTTTTTATACTGTTTTAATTTCCAGTGAGGCAGTGATAAGTCAAAGGCTTCCGGTTTCATACCAGCAGATCCTAAAACCTTTCGTAATAATTCTATTTCTGTTATGTTGTCTGACATGCTATAAAAATATAAATTTTAATACTATCACACACAAAGACACGCCGATAGTAAACAGTTACCACCATTACTGATTAATTGTTGCAGTGGTTGCCTTAAACGGACGGCCTGCTTTTAATTGATTCAGCTTTTTTTCGATTTTAACCTGGGTTAAACTTATCCGGAGCGGATAACCGGATGTTTGTGGTGTCCTAAACAATTAGGCATCTCAAATCATGAAAAAACTCATATTAATCTTACTCGCTGTAGCTACTACTACTATTATGTTTTCATCTTGTTCAAAAAAGAATGATGAAGTAAAACCCGCTGCTAAAAATTATGTACTGGTTCACGGCGCCTGGCAGGCTCCCTATGTATGGGACGCGGTAAAAACCAAATTAATTAATGAAGGCAACAATGTAACCGTTGTGGAACTTCCGGGCCACGGCAGCGATAACACCGCGCCATCTGCAGTAACTTTAAATAGTTACAGAGATAAAGTGATGGCTGCTGTCTCGAGCATAAACGGCAAGGTTATCCTGGTAGGCCACAGCTTAGGCGGTATGGTAATTTCTGCCGTGGCCGAGCAAAATCCTTTGAAAATTGAAAAACTGGTTTATCTGTCTGCTTATTTGCCAACTTCCGGGCAATCGTTATTTGACCTTGCCGGTACTGATGCCGGGTCGGCACTTGGGGGTAATGTTAATGGAACACCTGTTCTTAATATAGATACTGTTCATGGATTTATTGATGTGTTGCACAGCCAAATTGTGAATGTGTTTATCCAGGATGGTTCGTCTCAAGCTCAAAACCTTGTATTGCAAAATTATCGCGTTGAGCCGCTGGTTCCATTCGTTACTCCGGTAACGCTCACCGCCGCAAATTTTGGCTCTGTTGAGAAAGTTTATATCAAAACCTTGCAAGATCGTGTAGTTTCTCCCGGTTTACAAGACAGGATGATAGCAGCTGGAAATGTAAAAACAGTATATCAGTTAAATACCAGCCACTCGTCGTTCCTGGCTAAACCAGATTCGGTGGCAATATTGTTAACTAAGATAGGGCAATAATACAGCGCCGCCATCTTCAATATAAATGAAGCCGCCTCATAGTCAACTATGAGGCGGCTTTTTGCTTTAGACATAAAAATGCGTTCCGTATCTCACCACGGAACGCCTCTGTCAACTAAATCCCCAAAAAAGCAAAGGCTTTATCCGGGTATGCGCTATCTGTAATTTGATAACAGCGCTTGGGTACGCTGCATCCATGCCTGGTCAACCCCTTCATAATCATTAATCAGGTTACTGCCGTCAAAATTGCAAAAGCTGTGGTAGCCAAAAGTGGTATTGTTGCGCAGCTTGCTGTTCATGTAATCAATGTTTTGCTGGGCATAGTCAAGCCATGCCGTGTTTCCGTCGGCCTGGTAAAGTTTAATCATAGCCTGCGAGCCCCAAACGCACCAGGCCGGGTTTATCCTGCCGTCGGCGGTATTAAATATGTAAACGTGGTAGGTACTGTTCCAAAGATGGGTGTTCATGGCGATGCCCAAATTTTGCGCTTTGGTAGTATAAGTGGGTGCGGCGGCTATAGTTGCATACAACAAATCGGCTTCCAGCATAATGGCGTTATCGTAGGTGAATTTTTCCGTGTGCTTTGTTCCCGAGCCTGCGCCGTCAATTTTCCAAATGTATAAGCCTGTGGCGCTGTCGTACATGTTACCCTCAAGCCACGTGCGTACCGAGTTTGCCCAGCTCAGGTAAAAGCTTTGCCCTGTTATCTGGTAAAGCCTTAAAAATAATTGCATGGTAAGGCCGTTGGTTTGGGTTGGTTTTAAGTCGTGCGTGCCGGTATGCCACCAAAAACCGCCGCCGTAGGTTGTATCCCAAAGGCCGCTATTCATCAGCCAGTTGGCAATGGCCTTTGCCGAATTCAGGTAATTGGTTTGTGTTGCACCAGTGGTAACGTTGTAGGCATCCAGGTATGTAACCCCTGTTAAGGCGTTATCATCTACATACTGGTCGCCGCCGGCCCCGGAACCATCGGTATTTGCCGCCGAAAAATAGCCGCCTAGAGATGAGCCCGTATTCCACATATTACCCATCCAGGTATAGCTGTTGTTCATGTAAGCCGCGTAGCGCGAATCGCCCACAGACACGAACGCTGCGTCGGCATATATCTGGCTGGCGTTGTACCATTCGTAGCAACTGTTTGTTGTGGTATTCACTTTGTAGCTGTTGTACGATGTCATGATATTGCCAACTACAAAGCTGTGCGTTTGCTGGGCAAGGTTCCAATAAGCCGAGCTGCTGTTAAACGATGTTTTAAGGTCCTTTTTTGAAAGTTGGGGTGTGTTTTTCAGATCCTTTTTGCAGGATACCAGCAGTGCCAGCACTAACAGTGCGGCTAAGCCTTTAACTAAGTGTTGCTTTTTCATATAACAGGTTTTAAATTTGGTTTCTTGCGTCATTAAATTATATGTAATAATGTATATACATATTATCAATCACAAATTCCCCGCCCCACACTGTAAGTTATTTTCTACCGCTTTCAATAAGGCTTAATCGTGCGTACAATTCAGCTATGCAAGCTTCATCAAGCAGCCATTTAGGTTTAGCTATTTCTGCCGCGTTTGTTGTCCAGCTTTTGGTTAATAAGCCGTATTTGTCGCGGGCGTTTTTCCAGGCATAATCAAGGTTATTTTCCAGGGCATACAGATAAGCATAGTTGCCATCAACTTTATATAGCGCTTCATACCCTCGTGCCAACACTGTTACAAACCAGGGCAAATCTATCCGCATAGACAGGTTTGCATCGTGCTTTTGATTCATAAAATACTGCGTAGCATTCTTTGCTATGGTTTGCGCTTCGGCCAGGTATTTTTTATCGCCGGTAAATTGGTACAGCATTACCGATGCTTCCAGTACCGAGCCGGAGTTATAAGTCCAGTAAACTTTTTCAACCGAGCCATCAGCGGTTTTTTTGCTATTGTAAAAAATGCCATCGAGATTACGCAGGTTGGTTTCCATCCAGTTATAAAAGCGTTTTCCCCAGGTTAAGTAATAAGGATCATTCGTTGCTTTATAAAGCTTCAGCGCAACCAGCAACGCCATTCCATTGGTACAAGCCGGTTTTTGGTCGTTATGGCCTTCCAGCCAAAACACACCTCCTCCAAGTTTCTTATCGTCCCAGCCGCTAATGATAAACTTGAAAACCGTTTTTGCACGGTTCAGGTACAATTGATTTTTAGTATTAAAATAAGCCTCCAGGTACTCAATGCCCACAAGGCCGTTATCATCATAATAGCGGTCAGATTTTTCGAACATGGGTGGGTAGGCCTGGTATCCAACGGGTTTACGGGTTGTATCGCGATACTTCTCCATACCTATAGCCACGCTATCTAAATAAGGCAGGTATTTTTTTCGTTCGCCGGGAATACGCAGTAGTGCGTTGGTTGCAGAAAAGATGCCCGAATACGGCCACAGGAAGCTTACCTCTTTTTCTTTAACCTTATTGCCCTGCATATAAGTAAGCGAATCGGTTTTTGATGACGGATAATTTTCCGAAAAGAGGTGCGGATAGGCGGCTACCTTGTAAAGCGCCCACACCCGGGCGTACATGCTATCGGCCCGCTGCCGGTATATTATTGCTTTACTGTTTTGCGCAAAGGTTGACATGGCGTATGTCACCAGGCCCATTAGCAGAAGCACTGTTTTAATTTTATGCTGATAGAAATTCATTTTGTTGCTATAAGCTATAATTATTGCACCGATGGCGGCGGAACTTTACTTCCCCAGGCCTTATTGGGTTTGCTACCCATGGTAAATACCATTTTACCACCCTTCATCAGTTCATCGCGGTATAGCCAGCAATTGTTAAGCGGCTTGCCGTTAAACACAACCGACTGCACGTAAACATTGGTCTTAGAGTTATTTTTTGTTTCAATAACAAGGGTTTTATCATCGCCAAGCGTAATGGTTGCCTTATCAAACAGCGGGCTGCCCAATTCCACAATCGGGCGCGAGTCTGTAAAACCTTTCACGTCAAATAAGCCAAGCGCTGTGATTACATACCACGAACCTAACTGCCCCTGGTCTTCATCCTGCCCGTAGCCATAGCCGTGAATAGGCTCGATACCGTAAAAACCATCGGATATAGCCCTTGTCCATTTTTGGGTGAGCCACGGCTTGCCAGCAAAGTTAAACAGCCAGCAAATATGCAGACTTGGCTCGTTGCCATGATTGTAAATGGCATTGATACCGGCAAATGCGTTGATCACCTTGCCACCGCCAAAACCATCCTTTTCGGATGCGGTAAAGATGCTGTCCAGTTTGGCGCTAAATTTATCCTTCCCGTTAATGGCTATGAGCGCCGCCGGGTTTTGCGGCACGTAGTAGCTGTACTGTATGGCATTCCCTTCCTGGTAGCCGCGCCATGGTGCGTAAGCGTCAAACTTATCTATAAAAGTACCATCGGCCCTTTTAGGTTGCAGCAACTTATTAGCCGGATTGTACAGGTTGCGCCAGCCATTTGAATATTTGATGAACTTTTTGTAATCATTCATCTTCCCCAAATCCTTCGCCATTTGCGCAGCGGCAAAGGCGCTAAAGCTATATTCCAGCGTGTGCGATGCTGAGAAATGCGCCCCTGTAGAATCTGTTTTGTCCTCATCTATAAACGGTGAATAGCCATGCTCCAAAAAAGCTTTGGTATCCATTTTACCTGAGCCGACCTTGCGGTTTTTATAGCCGAGCTCGTTGTTTTTTATCGCCTCATAAGCCAGGTTTATATCATAATTGCGGATACCACTTTGGTAGGCTCCCGCTATGGCCAGGCCTACAAAGTTGGTACCCACGCCCGATACAAATTCGCTGTTGGCAATGCCATCGCCAAACCAGCCTTTATCATGATAGATCTGTAATTGCGTATGTACAAAATCCTCGTACCAGCCGGGATATGATAAGGCCCAAAGCTGGGTTAAATCCCAAAACCCGCCCCAAATGGCATCTGTATTCATAAAGTTGTAGCTTAGCTTTCCGTGAATATCCAGATGCAACTGGCCAACCTTTCCACCATGCATAGGATAAGCGCCGTTAACATCGCTGGCAATGCCCCTGCCCAAAAGCGAATGGTAAAGCCCGGTGTAGAATTTTATTTTAGCGGTGTCGTCTTTACCCTCAACTCTTAATCTGTCAAAGTCTTGCTCCCATGTCTTTTGGGCGTTTATTTTTGCTTGCGCGAAGGTCAGGTTTGCAGCCTCGGCCAGTAAATTTGCTTTTGCGTTTTTGGTGGATGTGTAAGAAAGGCCCACTTTTATCTCAACGGTCTCCCCTTTTGTGGTTTGATAATCAAGGAACAGACCTGCCCCTTTTCCATTAGCAGCCGACGATTTTTCTTTGATACCATCAGCGGTAAAAGAACCTATATCTACCGGCTTCTTACTTAGCTCGCCATAAAAATACATATTTACGCGCCCGCCCTCATCATAGGTCTTTACGTATTTGGGATAGGTAATTACAAAACCTTCAAAGTGGGTATCGTCCAGCATTTTTATGCCGGCATCCATCACCGGGCCGCTTTCGCCCTGTACGTTTCCGACATCTAAAATGATATGCGATTGCTTACTCGCCGGAAAGGTGTACCTGTGGAAGCCCACCCTTTTTGTCGCGGTAAGCTCGGCAGTGATACCGTAATCATCCAGCAAAACCTTATAATATCCCGGCTCGGCAACCTGGTTCTTCCGGTCAAAATGCGAGCGGTAGCCCGTGCCAGGCGTATCCAAAGCGCCAGGTTTAACTTTTAACGGGCCGGTTGTGGGCATAAAGCTCACCCCACCCACTTGCCACTCGTGGAAATGGGCAAAGCCCTCTATCGAATTTTGTCGGGTATCATAACCAACAGCCTCCCATCCCTGGTTATTGCCATAATGCGCGTTGGTGGACGGGCCTAACTTGGCCATGCCCCCCGGCACCGCCGCAGGCGTATAAAAAAACCACCGGCTGTGCGCAGTACCAATATTCGGGTCGACGTATTTTAACAAGCTTTGCGCTTTAACACTGCCTATAGCCAGCAGCGCCACAGGCACCAAAACAATTGATTTTAAAATCTTCATTCAAAAAAAATATTTAAGTATGTGTCTTTGCAATTTATTTGTACCTGGATAGCAACACCTGTACGCGCTGCATCCATGCCTGGTCTACCCCATCCATCCCGTATCTGTTGCTGCCGTCCAGCCCGGCGTATTGCCAGTATCCATGACTGGCGGCATCTCTCATCACTACATTTATCGCATCAATATTGCCCTTAGCATAGGTGAGCCAGCCTGGGTTATTATCTGCCTCATAAAGCCTTATCATAGCCTGTGATGCCCACCCGCAGTAAGTTGGGTTGATCCGCACATCGGCCGTGTTGAAAATATACACGTTGTGCGATGCATCCCATAAAACAGTGTTCATGGCGGTGCCCATGGCCTGTGCTTTGGCCAGGTAACCGGGTTCGCTCATTACGGTTGCATAAAGCAGGTCGTCTTCCAGCATAATGGCGTTATCGTAGGTAAAAATCTGGCTGTCAACTTTGCCATTCGCTTCTATCTGCCAAAAATAAAGACCTTTACCTGCATCGTACATCTTTGTATTTAACCACGTGTTTACCGATACAGCCCAATCCTTATATACAGATTGACCGGTAATTTTATACAGGCGTAAAAACATCTGCAAAGCAATGGCATTTGATTGCGTTGGCTTCACGCTTTTCTCGGTGCTCCACCAAAAACCACCACCGAAGGTGGTATCCCATAAACCGCTTTTTATTACCCAATTGGCACAATTTTGTGCTGCGGCCAGGTAACTTGTTTTGGCCGATCCTGAACTTACTTCATAAGCATCCAGGTAAGCAACCGCCGTAAGCGAATTATCATCTACATATTTTGTTCCCGAGCTGCCCGTTCCGTCAAGATTGGCAAAAGCAAAGTAGCCGCCGTTAGGGTCCGATTTATCCCAAAGTCCGTTCATCCAGGCAAAGGTGGCATCCATCCCGGCCTGGTAAGATGCATCGCCTGCGGCAACCATGGCGGCATCGGCATAGATCTGGCTGGCGTTATACCATTCGTAAGCGCTGTTTGCATTGGCGCCGGTATTAACGCGGTAACTTTTATAAGATGTTAACAGGTTATTTATGGTGTAGTCATGGGTTTCCCTGGCTTTGATTAGGTAAGATGAAACTACCGGCGTAGTATCCGGCGTATTGGTGCCGCCGTTTCCCCCTTGCGGGCTAACTTTTTCCTTACTGCACGATGCTGTTAAAATAATTAAAACAGCGCCTAATCCGTATAAAATATTTTTCATGGTATATTGGTATACAGCGTGCCGGAAATTGATTTCCCGGCACGCTATCTTAAAATAATATGCCGCTTAAAGCGTAGTGACTACCTGTGTGTATGGGCCATCTGCTTTAAAATAAACGTCAACTTTTACGTTGTGATTATCGGCAGAATGATCAAATTTATAGGTGTTGCTCCATTGATCATTGGTAACAGGCAACAAGTAAAAATAGTCGGCAGGTTGCCCGGCTGGCGGAACGTTATCTGCGTGCTCGCTGCCCCAATATTCAAGCCCGGCAGGCGTGTGCACAATGTATTTGTAACGTTCATCGCGTCCCCACGAAAACTGGTAAAATACAACGGGTATGCTCGCTGCTTCCCATGTGCTGTTGCCCTTATAATCTAAAGTACCTATTTCGGTACCGTAAGCCGACATGTACAAACCTATTGATTGTATTTCTGTAGCTGAGGTTGTAGCCACGTTCAGGTCAAAGCTTAAACGGTACACTTTGGTTGCGCCGCTTACGGTTGTTGCCGAGCTGCCCAGTTGAATAATACCATTAGCATCAACATAATATTTGGTGCCACTGGCATCGGGCTTATCCGTTAGCTGGTAGCTGCCTGCCTGTAAACTGGTGTACACCTCAAACACGCCATCTGCAGTTTTTTTAAGCTGAACGGCTTTGCTTACGTCGGCACCGCCTTCGGTAGCTGTACCTGTAAGGTATAAAGTTGCGGGCAATACCGCAAAACCTGCAGGCCTTTCAATAGTAAGTGTGCGGCTGCTGGTGCTTAATTTTGTATTGGTAGCCTTAGACGCAATAACTGCCCATTTTACCTGGCCAGAGCTTGAAGAGGCTATACCGGCCAGCGAGGCAATTTTATTCATATCTTTTTGGGTAATAGTGGCCTGCGCCTGCACGCCCGAGCCATCGGAAACGGTTTTATAAACCGGCTTGCTGAAATTGCCGCCGACCTTGTCAAAAACTATTTCGTAAAGCACCAGGTCGCCGTCTGCTGCCTTTGTTGCATTCCATTTAAATACCAGGCTTGCACCTGTTGCAGGCTGCAGCTTAATATCGGTTGCATCGGTTGGCGCATTTAATGTGCTCACAGGCTCCAGGTCCAGGTTAAGGGGCCTTTCGTCTTTTTTACAGGAGGCAAAGGCCAGCACAACTGCCATCGCCATAAAACTGAATTTTAAATATTTTTTCATCTCTTTAAAGGTTAACAGGTTTATCAATAACCAGGGTTTTGTGTCAGATTTTTATCCAGGCCGAGGTCGTTTGCCGGTATAGCCCACAGGTAATCCCTGCCAGGGTTAAACTGCCTTTTCTGAGTACGGATATAGCCGTTATCAGTGCTTTGGTCTGACGAGAACTTGGCACCGTGCGCATAACCGTTCATTACCGTTTCAGCTATTTTCCATCTCCTGATGTCATCAACACGCAGGCCTTCCATTGCCAGTTCAACCCGTCTTTCGTTACGGATGATGTTGGTCATGTCGGTATTGCCGGGATAATTCAGCGCGCCGGGATCGGTAAAGCCGGCCCGGGCGCGTAAGGCGCCGATGGTTTTACCCCATACCGTTGCATCCATTTGGCCAAGGCTGTTTTTTGCTTCAGCATAGTCCAGCAGTATTTCGGCATAACGGAATAAGTGCAGGTTATTACCCGATACAAAGCTGGTTTGAGCGCTTGGGTCGAAATACTTTCTCCAGTAATAGGCCGTTGCAGATGAGCTTTGCGAAGTCGGCGTGTATTCGTCGGCACCTGGCTGAACCGGATCAGATCCGGGTTTAATATAGATGGTTTTGGTGCTGCCGTTAACGCCGCCGCCATTATCCCAGTGATAGCCGTCGTAAACAACGGTTGCGGTTAAACGCGGATCGCGGTTTACATAAGGATTGGATTCATTATAACCAGAACCTGCATCGCCAATTGCCTTACCATTGAGCATAATGTACGAGTTAACCAACTCCTGGGTTGGCGCCATATTGCTTACACGGCCACCTACAGAGCGCGGTGCAAAATCCCAGAAATCCTGCCAGGTGCGGATGTTGGGTACATACTGTAATGAAAGTATGGTTTCCGGATTGGTTTTATTTACCGATGGCGTGCTGAATAGTGCGCTATAGTCTGGATTTAAAGAATAATTACCATTGGTAGCCTGGTCGTTCATGAGTTTTTCGCAAACTGCAACCACGTCGGCCATGCGGTCGCCCTGGTATAGTAATACACGGGCCTCTAAAGCCAATGCGGCGCCCTTGGTAATTCTGCCGTTTTCAGCTGCCGGGATTGCGTCTTTCGACGGCAAATCATTTAAAGCAGCGTTCAATTCGTCGAGTACAAATTTTACCACGGCGGCTTTGGGTGAGCGGGCAACTACCTTCGCTTCGTCAGGTGTTTCGTCATGATCCCAGATCGGCACATCGCCATACCATTTGGTGAGGTTAAAATGCTCAAACGCCCGGATAAAGCGCGTCTCGGCTTTCAGCCTGGCAACGGTAGCTGCGGGCAGCGTGGTATTCTGGCCAATGTTAGCCAGGAATATATTGCACGACTTAATAGCCGAATAATAATACGACCAATCGCCTGCAAATTTGGCGGTGTTTGCCGTAGCCTGCCCGCTGGCAATCAGATTAAGATCGCCGGCAGGTGAATAAGCATTGTCTGACAATGCCTCGGGGTTAAAGTACAGCGAACTGCTATAGATCAGACTGTAGTTGTTATATAGGGCACTGTAAACGTTTGCGTCAACCTTCCAGAAGGTAAGGTCCGAAAATTTATCGGTAGGCGCAATGTCCAGTTTCTTACATCCCGAAGCCGCGACTATCGCAAGGGAAGTAATAAGGAGCTTCTTTAAAAATTTCATGTCTGTATTTTTAAAATATTATTAAAAAGTTACGTCGAGGCCTACACCATAAAATACTGGCAGCGGGTATTGCCTGGCACTGTTCGATGCCGCATTTGTATTCAGGTTATTGCCAAATTCAGATGTTTCCGGGTCGATAAATTTCAACTTGGTGAGCGTTAGCAGGTTTTGCCCTATTAAAGAAACCCTTAACCTGTCCATACCAATCTTCCTCGAAACATTTTTAGGCAAGGTGTAGCCTATGTTCACATTCTTCAGCCTTGCATAGGCAGCATTGAATTTGTACAAATCAGACCCGGTGCGCCAGTTATAGGTGTTTGACGGCGAACCGATAGCCGCCAGTCTTGGAAATCTTGCATTGGGATTGGTAGGAGTCCAGAAATCTGTCTGGTGCTCATATAAAGTCTGTCCGTAATTATAATGGAAAGGTTCAACCAGCTCGCCACGTAAAAATTCATCTCTTTTACCAACGCCCTGTATAAACAGCTGCATATCGAAGCCATGAGTAGCTATCCTGTAGGTAAAACCGAAAGTATAACGCGGGAAAGGATTGCCTAATACCGTTTTATCCTTATCGTCAATCTTGCCGTCACCATTTAAATCCTTAAATTTCAGATCGCCGGGGCCTACTTCTGCACCTGCAACTTTTGGCGATGCGTTGATGTCGGCCTGGTTTTGGAAAAAGCCGTTGGTTTCGTAACCATAATATTGCGTTACCGGTTGCCCAACTTTTCTTATCAATTGGAACACGTCCTGGTTAATGATCTGCTCGGTTGTACCCCCTGTAAGTTGTAACAACTTGTTCTGGTTATCGGCAATGTTAATGCTGAAGCTTTGTGTAACGTTTTTGCCGCGCAGGTTATAGGTTAACGATGCTTCCCAGCCTTTGTCTCTTACCTTTGCAACGTTATAGTCGGGCAGGGCGGCTCCAAATAACGACGGCACATCATACCTTGGCTGTAAAATATCGCTGGTGGTTTTGTTAAAGTAATCGAATGATGCACTCAGCTTATCATTAAACAAACCGATATCCAAACCGACGTTTAACGATGCGGCCTTTTCCCAGGTAAGGTCATGGTTAGACAGCAAAGTGCCTGCACCGCCTACCGCCACATTGTTAAAGCCATACGCGCTCGGGTAGTTAAAATAAGTTGTTTGATACTGGTAGTTGCCAACATTCTGGTTACCCAGCACACCGTAAGTTGCACGCAGTTTCAAATTGCTCAGCGTATTTTTATATGGCTGCATAAAAGCCTCATCAGATATCAGCCAGCCGCCGCTTACAGACGGAAAAAAGCTGGCGCGATGTCCTTTAGCGAATTTTGAGGATGCATCATCACGGGCGGTAGCTTCAAAAAAGTAGCGGTTTTTGTACGAGTAATTTACCCTGGCAAATGCCGAAAGCAAACTGTTTGCATTAACCGCAATGCTGTTGTATGAATTAACGGCGTCAATGATAGTGCCGGTAGTAGGCGTACCTAACAATGGGTCGGTAAGCGTTTTTTGCAGCTGGAAACCGTTCTGCGTATAGTTTTCGCTCGATACGCCTCCCAATACCTTAAAGCTGTGGTCGCCTATGCTTTTGGTGTACTCGGCAAATACCTGTGTATTGAGCAATAACGATTTTCCGTTATTGTCAAAAACAGTGCGGTCGTCGCCGTACACACCCGACGGCAGATAGTTAACCTGGTTTCTTTTAAAGAAATTGCCGTTGTTCTGTATCGTTCCCCCGAAAATACCGGTAAGCTTTAAGTCTTTCGTGATACTTAACTGGCCATTAAAAGCGCCATAAATTTCATCATTATCAGCCTGGTTATAGCCGCCTTTTTGCAGTACGCCGTACTCGTTGTACTGCGATGCAACTTCGTTGGTCAGATAATTGCCATTGGCATCTGTCCAACTGAAATTATGCGGAACACGATTAGCATCTGCAAAAATATTGTTGTCGCCAACGCTGTTGGTCTTGTTGCGGGTTTTGGTATAGTTAAGGATAACATTAGCCTTAAACTTGCCGATAACCGATGTTTGGTTTAAGCGGAAGTTATATTTCTGATAGCCGAAATCGGCCCCCGAACCGCCGTTGCCAATCAGATTGCTACCCTGGTTTTGATAACCGGCAGATATAAAGTACGAGCTGGTTGCGCTACCGCCGCTAATGCTTACGTTTTGCGATTGCTGCGGCGCCTTTTTCAACAGGTGCTCTATATCCCAGGTACCGTTTCCGGCAGCCTGCAATGCGGCTATCTGGTCGGGCGTGTAAGCAGGCGGCAAGCCGGAATTTACTAATGACTCATTTTTATAATAGGCATTATCAGCGGCGCTAACTTTATGCACCAGCACCTGTGCGTCTTGTATACCGTAACTGCCATTGTAGGTCAGTGTCGGTTTCTGGTTCAGGCGGCCGCTTTTGGTGGTCACCAAAATAACGCCGTTTGCTGAACGTGAACCGTAAATAGCTGCCGAGCCGGCATCCTTTAATATCGAAACATTTTCGATATCGTTTGGATTGATTGTATTCAGGTCGCCGCCGATGATACCGTCAATTACAACCAGTGGGGTGTTGTCGCCCAGTGTGCCTACCCCCCTGATGTTTACGGTAACATTGCTGCCGGGATCGAGCTGGGTTTGCTGTATAATTAAGTTTGGCGACTCGCCCTGCAATGCCTGGATGGTGTTCAGAACCGGTTTGTTTTCGATATCTTTTGAACCAACGGTGCCTACTGCGCCGGTAACGCTTACCTTCTTCTGGGTACCGTAACCAACTACCACTACCTCGTTCAGCTGGCTTGCGCCCGGCTTCATTGATACGTTAATAGTTGTTTTGTTGCCTATGGCTACATCCTGTTTGGCATAGCCCAAAAATGAAAAGGTTAAGCTTTTGGAGGTGTAATCGTCAGGAATGCTCAGCGAGTAACTTCCCGAAACATCGGTTACCGTACCAATAGCAGTGCCGGTTATGCTTACGCTTACGCCGGGCATGGGGTCGCCGTTCTCGTCAATTACCTTTCCCTTTATGGCAACCTGGGCGTTTATGCCGGAGTGTGTTTTCAAATCTTTCCCGGGAGCGCCATAGCTTGCCGGGGCGGCGGCCATTAAAATAGCTGCCGGGAGCACCAGCGGCAGCCATTTGATTTTCCCTAATTTGTGTAGTAATTTAATTCTCATAATTATCAGTTGATTAGTAGTTTGGTTGGTTAATGGATTTATTTTTGGTATGATTTATTAAAGAATTTGTTTTGAGCCGGTAAATGATTGTTTCCAGTAGGCTTCGATACTTTCGAGCGAGCGGCCCTTGGTTTCGGGTATTAGCTTCCAGGTTAGCCAGAGCGCCGGTGAACAGCAAATGGCAAACAGCCAGAACGTCCACGATGAACCCAATCCTTCCAGCATAAGCGGCGTGAGCTGGCCCACAAAAAAGTTACCTACCCATAGCGAAAGCGTTGCCAGCGCCATAGCCTTGCCGCGTATGGCGTTCGGAAATATCTCGCCGATAACCACCCAGCAAACCGGGCCGAATGAAAAAGCAAAACAGGCGATAAATGCAAGAATGAATATGAGTATCCAGGGGCCTGATGTAAGGCCCATAGCAAATAGCAGCCCGATGACTACCAGTGATATTACCGCACCGCCAACACCCACAAACAGCAGCGGCCTGCGCCCCCACCTGTCAACAGTAAAAATGGCAACGAAGGTAAATACCACATTTACCAGCCCGATAGTTACCTGTCCTCCAAGCGCATTGTTGAGCGTAAAACCTGCCTGCTCCAAGATCCTCGGCCCGTAATATATTACCGCGTTAATGCCGCATACCTGCGACAGGAACGGCAGCAGCAGGCCTATCCACATTGCTTTGCGGTAAACCGGGGTAAAAAGCTCTTTAAGCGAACCGGATTCCTCAACTTTGCTTGCTTTAAATGCGGCTACTTCGCTTTCGGCAGCATCAACCCCATCAATCCGCACCAGGATATCTTTAGCCTTTTGTTCTTCGCCCCGCAGCAATAACCAACGCGGCGACTCTGGCACCATAAATAACGAGATGAGAAATATTGCAGCCGGCAAAGCGCCAAGGCCCAGCATTGCCCGCCATACCTCGGCAGAAAATATTCTGTTCATACCTTCGCTGCCAAATGATTGCCCTGCATGGTTTACCAGGTAGGCATTTGAAAAATAGGCCAGCACTATGCCGACAGTTAAGGCCAACTGGTATAGCGATACCATCATCCCACGGAAACGCGAAGGCGAAAATTCAGAAATATATAATGGTGATACCATGGATGCGACACCTATGCCTAAACCACCTATCAGCCTGAATGCTATTAATGTGGTAAATGAACCTGACAACATACAGCCCATTGCCGACGCCAGAAACAGCACTGCCGAAAGTATCAGCACTATTTTGCGACCATATTTATCGCTCAATTTGCCCGATACGCTCACACCTATAATGCAGCCAAGCAGGGCGCAGCTTACAAACCAGCCTTCGTAATTGGCATCCAGGCTAAAATCATGCTTCACCAGGCTTACAGTGCCGGATATCACAGCAGTATCAAACCCAAATAAAAAACCGCCGAGGGCTGCCACCAGGCAAACCAGGCACAGGTAACTGTTACTTTTTTTCATCGAAGTATATTATTACTGTACTCATTGGTTTACTTTAAAAATGCTTTAATAACTTTTGCCGGGCTTGCGCCCACGTTGGTAAGCTTATAGCTTTTTGCTGCCGCCGGTATTACAAATGTTTCAGCGTAGGCAAAGGCCTGTTTGGAGCCGTTTTCTGTTTCAACCAAAACTGATTGTCCTTCAACCAGCATCATTACATGGCAGCAGCCGGCAGTTTCAATAAATATTTCGCTGTTAAAATCAATGCGGTGCACATCGTAAAAATGATCGGCATGGGTAGGCAGGTGTACTAATTCCCAATCTTCTCCACTTTCAATAACTGCCGGTTTCGACATTAATTCTGCCTGTACACGGTTTCCCTTCCGGCTAAAATCCAGGTTATTAAAGGCGTGCTCTATATTTATCGGCCGGGGATTGCCGTCAAGATCAAGACGCAGCCAGTCATACATTTTAAATGTGAAGATGTACGGTGTAGCGCTGATCTCTAAAACCAGGTTGCCGGCCCCGGCGCTATGAACGGTGCCGTTAGGTATTAAAAACAAATCGTGCTTTTTAGCCGGGTGCACCTGTACATAGTCGGTTATCTGCAGCTCAACCCCCAGATCCTGGCTTTTTTCCAATTCAGCCCTAAATGTTTCCGGCTTAATGTCATCCTGAAAGCCGAGGTACACGTTGGCTCCCGCCTCGCAATCTAAAATGTAGTAGGTTTCATCCTGGGTAATGGTTTCGCCGAAAACCTCCTGTATATACTTTAGCTTTGGATGGCATTGAATAGACAGGTTACCGCCGTCGTAAGTATCTAAAAAGTCGAAGCGAACAGGAAACTCATCACCAAATTTGCCGGCATGTTTGCCAAGCACCTGCTGCTGGTTGCTGAACATCAAAAAATCAAATGATGCCTCCAGCACATAACCGCCGCTCTCAAACAGCAACCCGTTCTCGGGCACTATCAGCTCAAACGACCATGCATAATTAACCACATCCTTATTTACGTTGGGGATATGCTGTTTTATCCATTGGCCGCCCCATGCACCGGGTTCAAACCAGGGCCGTACCCTTACGGTCGACTGGCTTATTTTGTTCAGTCCCTCACGCAGGTCGGCCATTTGCATCCAGTTAATATCGGCCAGTTGCTGACCGTCAGCTATAATGGTTATTTTGTCAAGAATCTGTTTTTTATGCTGATTGAGCAACACCCAGTCTACAAAATAAAATCGCTTATACATTACAAACGGCTGTGCCAGCGTGCTGCTGCCCAGGTTATGTACTGAGCCTGCCCGCATGCGGAACTGCAGCTCGTTTTTTGGCAGGTCGATATAAATAACCGGCGCATCCCATCCTGCTAATGTTGCACCGGGGCCAATGATTATGTTTATATCAAATGTATGGTTAGGTAACTGGGCGGTAAGGGCAGAAATATTATAAAGGTCTCCCAGTTTTAAGCCGGTGCGCGTTCCCCAAACAGAATCGGCTGAACCTAAAAACGGTTGAACCAGCACATCAACCTCCTCTTCGGTCTTTAAATATGCCGATGTGTTTATCCAGTTTACTTTTAAGCCTTTGCTATTGAATTCCTTGCTTAACTCATCTGTTATACTGCTGTAAAATACGCCTGCATAGCCATCTATTACCACTGTTTTCTCATTAATGATCCATTGCGAAAGCGATGCGTAACCATTAAATATCTTGTTGTCGCCTACGTTGCAAACGGGATATATGTCGTAATTATCGCCGGCAACGGTACGATCAGTTAAGCGCGCAGGCATTAAAAACTGTGAAGATTTACGCAGTTTACTTGTATCAATAGTATTAGTAACAGTATCAGTGGTAATATTTAAACTCATAATTAATTGTAGTAATGTATGTACATATTATTTGAAACATAAAAATCCCCGGTTGAGGAATTCGTCTATTGCATCAGGAAAATTTTAAGCGTTGGTTTATATGTTATAATGTACAAACATATAAATTATTTTATAATTCCAAATTAAATCTTAAGATTTTTATCGAGTGCCCGGTTACACAGCCAATTAACCTCAATTTAAAGATAAAAACATGTACCAACAATAAAACTAATTTCCAAAAATGTTTACTATTGTAAATTATTAAACCGATGAAATATTCTATTGACCACAAAAGCCCTATTCCGCTTCACGCCCAGGCCGAAACGATTTTACGGGAATTAATAGCCGACGAGGAGTATCAAAACGGCAAAATGCTGCCGAACGAGGTGGACCTGGCCAAAAAGCTCGCCATATCGCGCACAACTTTAAGGCAAGCTATCAACAAATTGGTTTTTGAGGGGCTTTTAGTTAGGAAAAAGCGCGCGGGTACCAAAGTTGCGCAGTCGGCTGTAAGCTCTAAATCTAATAACTGGCTCAGCTTTTCGCAGGAAATGAAGCTGCGGGGTATTCCTATTAAAAACTTCGAGCTGCACGTTACCTGGGTATATCCCGACGAAACACTGGCCAATTTTTTCGAAATAAAAACCGATAGAAAGATAATAAAGATGGAGCGTGTAAGGGGTAAACCGGAAGAGCCCTTTGTTTACTTTGCTTCATATTTTCACCCCCGTGTAGGCTTAAACGGCGAAGAAGATTTTAAGCGCCCGTTATACGAGATGCTGGAAAATGAACATTCGGTTATTGCCACCTTGTCAAAAGAAGAAATAAGCGCAACTGCAGCGGATTCATTTATTGCCGGAAAGCTTAAAGTGCCAGTTGGCAGCCCGGTGCTTTTCCGAAGACGTTTTGTATTTGACCAGGGCGAAAGGCCTATCGAATATAACCTGGGCTATTACAAAGCGGATAGTTTTGTTTACTCGGTAGAAAGTTCGAGATAGTTGAAGAACGGAAAGTATCAAAACAAAATAACTAACTGATAATCGGTTCCCGTTTTTTCAGGGGCTCACGGATCAATAGATTCCGGTTCCCCGTCAATGGATGAAAGTTTTTGCCTCCCGCTGTTATAGAATACCACGACCGGGCAAAACAGCATAACTAATTTACTCATCATAAACAAGACATTTTCCATACGGTTTAAGCAGGCCCTTTGCTAAACCCATGCCTAAAATATATTTAATTTATTTTCAATAAGTTAATCAGAAATCCGCCCCGAGTTATCAACGAAATATCGTTTATCGACTTAAAGGCTTTGATAAGATGAGGTTGTGGGTTGATAATCTCCATTTAACAGAATACCTTCCCGGCAATCCTCATTGGCTATATTTCATAGTAAAGGCAGTTATCTACGTTATATCGTCGCAAAGAAAAAGTCTACCCTATATTTATCATCTGAAAACCAACGATTTAGCCATTTGGCATTATAATTTCAAGTAGTGGCTCAAAAGAATCAGAACCGCTATGAAACATCAATTTCTTTCAGATGCCGATTTAGGCCGGCTGGTGAATAAGGACCTCACCCAACGGCTTATTAAGCTGCACACCAGGGGCTACGACCTCGATTTCTGCATGACATGTACTGACTACCTCACCTGCTTACAAAATCAGGAACGTTTTGCATTTGAAGACATCATTATAAAAGTGGTGGACCAGGTTTATGACTTCATGACCAACTCTTATAAATACGTACACACTATTGACACCGCCTGCGGCCGCAAAGGCATAATGGTAATGGAAGGCATTTATGGCCTGTATATAAGACCTGATGTAATGCGATACTCCATTAATTGAGCTGCATGTACACATGCCTAACTAATGAAGTTGAATACAGAAACAGGTCTTAGTAGCAAGCTATTTTTTGAATAGTTGACGGGCATCCAACATCGAAGGAGGAATTTGCAGCGCAGATGCATGTAAAACCAGTTTCAGTTTAATTATGCGGGAAATTTGCATGGTATCCCAGGTCAATCCACTGCCCAGTCGCGCAATTCCCGTTTTGCCTCAACCTGAAATCTAAGCGGCACAAAAGCCAGCGCAACCGGTCAGAGTTCACAATGGACGGAAAGCGGTAGCAACCAAGAGACGCCTTTTGCCCGTAATCTCCAACCATGATAAGAACGAAAAGCCTTCAACTTTCGCTGAAGGCTTCCTGCTTTAAAATTTAGGCGATAATAAAATTTGATTATTTATGGGAGGGGTCATCCTTCAAATTTACATAGGTAACCCCCGACGGGCCAAAGCCGGTGATTTCCACGATAACCGGTTCCGCTCCTGTCATTGCAAAATGATTCTGATTGGCTACCTCTGAATAGATGCTGCCGGCCGGCAATTTTTTGAGTTGCTTCTCATCAAATTTATCGCCATAACCAAAGTACCAGGTCCCGGACAAGACGGTGGCTACTCTTTGATCCGGATGGAGGTGGGCTGCAATTTTTGTATTCGGTGCGATCTCCAGCAGGATCATATAAAGAGACGGTTTGGATGGGTCGCCCATTATAACAACTTCTTTAACGGCCGAGTAATTGGATGATCCGGGAGCATTGGCCCCGCCCTTATTTTTGAGCGCCCTGACTTCATGCAGGTTCAGCCGAAACTGGCCGTTTTTAGAAATTTGAGCCTGGGCAATGCCGGCACAGAACCAAAGTGCCGAAAGAAAAAAAACAGGTTTGAGAGACATACAAGTTTATTTTAAATAATGAGAAAATCGATAGTTACTTATTTTGTAAAAAAGGATAAAAGATATTGTTGTACCTGTGTGGTTTGCTCCTGAACAACCCAATGCCCGCTGTCTTTAATAATGGCTTCCTGTACATCAGTTGCTACCAGCTTGCAGTGGGCGGCTAAAAACGCCCCTGCAAAATGATCAGACCCCATGGCCAGCAACGGCATGGTCAGTTTGGTTTTAGCAAATTCTACATTGTCTTTAGCGTCCTGCGAAAATGCACCAAACCAATGAAACGCACCTGTTGTTGCGCCCGGCACTGAATAGGCTCTTATAAACTCATTTGTTTCTTTAGTGGTGAATGCATTTTTTTGAAAGCCGACTGTCGGCCAGAAATCGGTAAAGAAAAGTCCAACTTTACCCGATACAATTTCGCCCGAATGCGGCTGCGCAAAAAAACCGAACCACCATGCCTGTGATTTAACCTGACTCCAGACAGGCTCAATGCCCGGTAGCAAAGCATCCATCAGGGCTAACTTTTTTACTTCGGAAGGAAATTGTGCCGCGTATGCATATGCCACCATCAAGCCAATGTCGTGTCCGGCAAGATCGATTTGCTTATAGCCCAGCTTTTTGATCAGTTCATGCATATCAACTGCCATATTCTTTTTGTCATAGCCACCGGCAGGCTTGCCCGACTCACCTACGCCCCGCAGATCGGGCGCGATCACCGTAAAATGTTTTGACAACTCAGGCAACAGGCGGTTCCACATATACCAGTTTTGACCAAAGCCATGGATCAGCAGTAATGGGGAGCCTTTTCCGCCACTCACATAATGAATCTTCACTCCGTTAACTACGGCATACCGGCTGGTAAACCCGGCCGGAGGCGCGGCAGGTTTAGTGGCGGCAAATGTTGAGTGACTTGAAAGAATGACCGCTACGGTGACAACGATGGACAGGAGTTTTTTAAATGTTTTCATGTTTTTTATTTGATAATGTCGATGGATGATTCAACCAGTTAAAAATATAAGCTGCGTGGCCTTCCCATCCGGGCTGGCCAAGTACAAAATGATTACGCCCAGGGAATTCTTTAAATTCTGTTACCGAGGCTGGATGCTGATATTTTTTATAATTAGAGTAATTTAAAGAAGCGGGGATAAAATGGTCTTTGCTACCTGCTAAAAAAAGTAAAGGAGGATGCGGAAGCCGGAAATCTATTTTCGCGGCATCTGTAATTGAATCCCGTACAACCTGTTTTGATTCAGGTATAAGAAGTTGATAATAAGCCTCCTTTTGGGTGTCAAAGGGCATGCAATTAGTAAACGCATACTGCCACTGCCGGAACGACATTAAAAATGACCTTTTAACTGGTGTAAAAAAGCCGAGAGGCCCCCAGCCTGCTTTAAAAAAAGACCACTTAAAGGTAAAGATGCCTTTAGGTTGAAGCGAGTGAATAGCGATGCCGGCTTCCCCTAAACCACGCTGCAATAGCAATTGCACAATTAAGCCCCCCATTGAATGGCCTATCAATATTGGTTTTTCCGGCAGTTGTTTCGCAATAGCCGCGAAATAATCTGTAAGAGGCGCTAATCGCTGTGCAGCAATGTCAGCATCAGGCTGTCGCTGCCGCAGCACTGCTGCAGGCGCATCTTTTCCAGGCCATGGAGGGGCAATGGTGCTATAGCCTTTTTCTTCAAACCAGGTTTTCCAATGGTCCCAGCATTGGTGGCTAACAAAAGCACCGGTAATGAACAGAATTGTTTTTGAATGGATGTTAGACATGCTCCTCTCAAGACAACGCACATGCCAATTCCACAAATATCTAATAATGAAACATTTATAAAACTCACACCCGCGTTGCCAACTTTATTCCGTGCATGTGCAACGATATTCAGTTGTAAGAAGGCCGTTGTATGCCCAGTTTTTTCATTTTGGAGTTAAGCGTGGTAGGAGGCAGTTCCAGTAATTCAGCAGCGCCGCCTTTGCCGTAAACTTTTCCGTGGCATTTCTTTAAAGCAGCGATGATATGCGTTTTTTCATTTTCGCTCATCGATTGCAATTGATCGTTCAATGTATTGATGACTGACGCCTTTTGAGTGGCAAACGGCATATGCAAGTGCTCGATCACGTCGCTATTATTCAGCAGAACACTTCGCTCCACCAGGTTTTCCAATTCACGTATATTCCCGGGCCAATGGTAGTGCTTCATGCCTTCTAAGGCTGCCGCAGAGAAGCCTTTGATGTGTTTTCCCGCTTTTCGATTATAAATCTTCAGGAAATGCGCCGATAGGGCCGGAATGTCGTCCAACCGTTCGCGCAAAGGCGGCATTAACATTTGTATCACATTCAGCCTGTAATACAGATCCAATCGAAAGCGCCCTTCCGCCACCTCTTTTTCAAGGTTCCGGTTGGTAGCCGCAATCACACGCACATCAGTCTTGATGGTTGTGCGGCCACCTATACGCTCTATTTCTTTTTCTTGTAGTACACGCAATAACTTCACCTGTAATTCCAATGGTAATTCACCAATCTCATCCAAAAAAATGGTCCCTTTATGAGCCATTTCAAAGCGCCCTGTTTTTCGTTCAATGGCGCCGGTAAAAGCGCCTTTCTCATGTCCAAATAGTTCCGAGTCGATCAGTGTAGCAGGCAGGGCTGCACAGTTCACTTTCACAAAGGGTTGATTTTTTCGTGATGAAAGGTAGTGAATACGATCAGCGATTTTTTCCTTGCCTGTACCACTTTCACCCAGTATGAGTACAGAAGTGTTAAACGGAGCAACCTGCTGAATATGATCAAACACATTAAGCAGCAGGTGACTGCTACCTATAATACCTTCGAAATTTGGAGTAAATGGTGCGGGCACCTCGTCCTTATAATGTTTTGGTTCGGCGGAGGCCGGGTTAAAAGGATTGCCGGGGTCGTCGTTCATGCGTTGAGCAAAACCGGTTAAAATCGGTTTGAACCTTTCGCCCAGGATCAAATGGTCTGCCTGATAAGCGTCTGTACGCCGGCTATAGAAATTAAGGCAAATGGAAACCTGGTTTCCGGTAGGTACCTGAATGGTCAACAGCGACTTCAATTTGTACGTTTTGGCAGTAAGCTCCTTTAAAGGTGCCGATTTGAACAACCCGGGCAACTCGGTACTGTTATACCAGCAATCCATCTTATCAGGCGCACTTTTTGATTTCAACTGGCATAGTTCGGCAAATTTGTGCTTTGTGACAACCGCCAGATCCTCCGGCTCAATAACTTGATATTCGTTAAAACCGATCCTTAAAAAACCAATCTCTTCGAACTTGTTTGAACCGGTGCCCAGCGGCTCGACAGAGAGATATTCAAACGGGATAATCGGTTGTAAAGCCCGGACCACCTGCAGCAGCTTCAGCGTCCATGACTGCTCAGTAGCAATAGCCTGAGCGATTGTTTTTTGCAACTGGCCATGTTGTCGCAGCGCACTTTCCAGATTATTTTCATGTCGGTAAAGAGCGATTTCAATAGCAACCAGAACATCCTTTTCACGGAATGGCTTTACGACAAAACCATAAGGGTTGGTTTGTTTGGCCGCCTCCAGCATGTCCCTGTTTGAGTTGGCCGATATATAAATAAAAGGGATATCGGCTTCGCTGAGGCTTTTTGCCATATCTATACCCGTAAGCTCGCCTTTCAAATAAATATCCAATAAAACCAGGCAGGGTTGATGCAGCTCAACCATCTGCAAGGCTTCTTTTACCGTACCGGCAATGCCGCAAACTTCAAAATCATTTCTTTGAAGGATATCACCGAGTACATCTGCAATTATATACTCATCTTCAACGATCAGCATTTTGCTTTTTTTTGTCATATTTATTCTGCTTTTACTAATTCATGGACCGGTTTAATCGGTTGTTCTGCATGGAAAGATATCCGGACTGTTACGCCCATTTGATTACCCAATTCAAATTTGCCACCAATTTGTTTGCTTAACCCCTTCATAAGGTTCATTCCTAATGTATTGGATTTGGTAAAATCAAACTCGCCTTTTATTCCTTGCCCGTCATCTTCAACGGTAAGTACCATTTGCCCGTCAGAGGCTCTTTTCAAAGTTATTTTAATAATGCCGCATTCCCCGTGAGGATAAGCGTATTTGATTGAATTGGTGATCGCTTCATTCAGTATCAGCCCCAACGGCACTGCCTGTGAGACATTCAGATTAACAGGTTCAATGTCCTTCTCAAAACGAAGCTGGTTACCGGTTTCTGTAGTTTCTTTCAAGTAGCTGACCAATTCGTTAATATATTCTGCCATGTTGATCAGATCAAGATTTTCAGACTGGTAAAGTTTCTGGTGGATCAAAGCAATAGAATGCATCCTGCTTTCACTGTTTTGAATAGCCTGAAGCGCGGCTTGATTGTCAATGTAGGCAGATTGGCGCTGCAGCAACCCCATAACAATCTGAAGATTATTCTTAACGCGATGGTGTATTTCCTTTATCAGCCATTCTTTTTCCTTTAGCAAGCCATCTTTTTCTTTGACCAGGGCGCTTAATACATCGTTTGTACGCTGTTTGACTTTGTAATTGCGATAGATCAATCCAAGTACAACAATAAGCAGCGCACTGCCCGCCAGCGTTAAATTTCGCATGTTATTGGCCTGTTCCACCTTTTCGTGCTCGAACTCGCTGTTCTTTTTTAAAGATTGAATATCATGTTCCTTCTGGTCCGTCTCATACCTGATCTGCAGCTCCTGTATCTGCTTATTCTTTTCTAAATTGAAAATTGAATCGTTAAATCTCTTGTACTGGATATGATGCTGCAGGGCTGAAGCAAAATTCCCATTGGCTGAATCTATTTTATAAAATATTAAATTCCAGTCTCTTGACATCGTTATCGACATTCCCTTCTCTAATCCCTCGTTAAGATAAAATGCCGCTTTTTTGTATTCATTCATTTTAATATAGAATTTAGCCACATCATATTTTGCAAGTGTCACTATCTCATCGCCCGTTTCGTCGCCAAACAATTTTAGCGACAGCAGGTACAATTCCTCCGCTTTTTTATAATTACCAAGCGCATTATAGCAATTGGCCTTTATTTCACTGATGATGGCTTTGCTGTAATTATTGTCGGGCGGGTGGCGCTTTTCAATTCCCAGAACCGTGTCGAATGCTTCTTTAAATTTCTTTTGCTTGATCAACCCCTGAGCTATAAATCCGGCGGTCCTATATTTGAACTCCAGTTTTATCGGCAGGTTTTCCCTTAATGCAAGACATTTTTTATACCAAATAATGCTATTCTCCGTCAAACCAAGCGCGTCGTAAATTAAGGCAAGCTCGCCATACTGCCATGGCCTTGCCGAGACTATCAGATTTTTGTCATTGCTTTTTTCCGTAAGTTTTATGCTTTCAAGCGCATATTGCAAAGCCTTGTTCAGATTGCCACGATACCGTTCAATAATAGAAAGCCTGAAGTAAATGCGTGACATTTCGGTATCAAACCTGCCCTTGTATTTTTTTATAGCCCGCAGGCAATCGGCCTCAGCCTCGTCTGATTGATAATACCTGGAATGTAAATAAGCCATATCTAAATAGGCTGTTATTTCATCGCGGCTATCGCCTGTTGTTATAAAGAGAGCCGCGGCTTTTTCGTAAAGATTCGCTGTTGTTATGATCTGTTTGTCTGAGAGCACCGGAAATTTGGTTCTTATAGCCTCCCCAAATCTCAACAATATCTTCCCCTGCATTTTTTTGTCGCCGGTTTTCCCGTAATAATCAGCAGCCTGGACGAAAAGTGCCCTGCCTTGCTCATAGTTGTCTTTCGCAAGATAAGTTTCACCCAGGCAGCATAAGCTTTCAATGTGCTCCTTATCTCCTTTGGCAGGAAGCCGTCCGGCCAGATCAAGTTCTTTATTGAAAAAAATTAAAGCGGTGTCCCGCATTGCCTGGTGTTCCTTATCACCATTCGTAAGATAATAACGGCCGAGCCTATTCAATATATGGAGTTGGTTGGTGTCGGCCCGGGCAGTTTTAAGCACGGTCATTAAACTATCTACCACGCTTCGGCGTATATTCTGGGCGAAGCAAAGATGACCTATAGCCAAACTAAAAAATAAAAAGAAGCCTGGTTTAAGTTTGTTCATAGCTGCCGCGTTGTATAGGCTAATATAACTTATTCAAATCTTTTATATCAACTATAACCCGGCCATGATCAAAAAATGCGCTTTTTAATCAATCCTGTGAAGCAAATCCCTCTTTTTAATCATCAACACAACGACATATCGTTGTTCGCGTTCTTTCTTTACTTTATATCGTTGCCTGTAACGAGCATCGGCAGGCACCAGAGCATCTTCACGTTCGTACGTAAAAGCGCAGTTTTTTGAGACGAAAATTCACTATACCGCCCAGTTTTTGGCAAACTCACTGTTGATGTTTAAGCGATCTAATCGCCAGTATGGTTATTGGCAAAAGCGCCGCCAATCTCAAATCCAAACGTTTGATCACCCTGCAATTGACGGGGCAGCTACTCGTATAATTTGGGTATCTATTTTTAAATTAGTCATAAAACCATCGACGTTTAGCGCCGCAACGATTTAGGTTGAGCGCCTTCTTTTGGCCGATGACCTTTAAGCGGCAGAAAAGTGCAGGCAATTGGCTTTTATGTCCATGTGATACACCACTTGGGAGAGCTAACTTTGCATTGCAGTTTGATTACTGCAATGCATTTAATTTGTATATTAATGAACAAAGCAAAGATGGTTTACAAGCTAGAAGGCGAAGTCATGATGGGCCGGCAGCAAATCATGAAGCTGACTGCAGCAGATACCGCTGAGCAGTTGTCCGTCACCTTTAGTAAAAATCCTGCCGGCTGGGGTATTCTCCTTCATGTGCAGTCGCGCGAAGACGAAGCCTTTCAAATTACTGAAGGGCTGCTGGAACTGACTTTGAACGGTGAAACACAAATACTGGCGCAAGGTGATATGGTTTTCCTGCCCAAAAATATATTGCAGGGGTTTAGCGCGATAAACGACACGCAGCTATGGGTAACGCTGGTACCCGGCGGCGCAGAAAGCCTGTTCACCGAAATGGCTGCTTTGCCGGGACAGCCTGATAAAAACCAATCTATGCCATTGCTGAGCGCTTTGGCATTCAATTTATTTAACAAATCATAAAAATATGAAAGCACTTGTTTTGGAGCATTATGGTGCTCCCTTCGTTCTGAAAGAATTGGAACGCCCCGTTCCCAAAGACCGGGAAGTATTGGTACAGATCAAAGCCGCCAGCGTTAACCCGCTGGATACGAAGATCAAAGCAGGCAATGCCGGGCACGCGAAAACGACTTTACCCGCTATCCTGGGTATCGATATGGCCGGAATTGTGGTTGAAGTTGGAGCGGCCGTTAATACCTTCAAGCCAGGCGACAAGGTTTACGGCATGACTGGCGGCATTGCGGGCGTTCAGGGTTCACTGGCACAATATGCCGCTGTTGATGCAGATTTACTGGCCCTTACACCTGAAAACCTGACCATGGAAGAAGCTGCGTCGATCCCGCTTGGGTTCATTACAGCTTGGGAAGGCCTGGTTGACCGCGCTGAAATTGCCGAAGGCGACAGCGTATTAATTCACGGTGGTTCCGGCGGTGTTGGCCACCTGGCAGTCCAGATCGCGGTTGCTAAAGGCGCAAAAGTGTTTGCTACGGCCAGCCCGGCTAAAAAAGAACTGGTGGAAAGTTTTGGTGCAACCCTTATAGATTATACCACTGTTACGGCAGCGGATTATATGGACCAATATACAAACGGAGAAGGCTTTGATATTGTCTTTGATACGATTGGCGGTTCAGTGCTGGATGATTCATTTAAGGTGGCTAAAACTTATAGTGGGCATGTAGTGAGCATTTTGGGCTGGGGCACGCATAGTATCGCGCCGTTATCTTTCCGCGGCGCTACCTATTCGGGGGTATTTACCTTGCTGCCGCTGATCACCGGCAAACATCGGGCGCATCACGGCGAAATTATGAGCGAAGCAACTGCGATTATTGAAGCGGGTCAGTTGAAACCTATTATCGACCCTACGCCTTATTCATTTGAAAATATCGAAGAAGCTTACCAAGCGGTAGCGGACGGCAAATCTAAAGGGAAAGTAATTGTCAAAATCGACTGATGCTGATCTGGTTAGGCAATAAAAAGCTATCCCGCTTAATGCAGGATAGCTTTTTATTGTTACGGAATTACTAACCATGCAGTTCAGAGATACAGATCAGACAAATGATTGTTGGCAGTTTATACCAACATCAGCGCCAATTGCTACTTTGATCTAATTACCCAAAATCCCTCAATTGCCCTGATTTGTCCAAACCAGTTTCTCTGTACGGTATCCTAATGACCGTGCGATGCCAAGATAATTATCCTTGACTTTTTGAGGCATGGTTTTATCTCGTGACAGTAGCCACAGATAGTTTAAATTATTACCTGCAATTAACGCATACCTATAATCCGGATCGATAGCAATTATGTTGTAACCCGCATAAAAAGGGCCGAAAAAGGATACTTTTAAGCGCCCTTCCGAAGCTTGTCCTGCCAGTTTGGCTTTACCGATACTTTCTTTCCATTTTTGATCTTTTGTGCTATACCCTTTGTTATCTACACGTATTGTGTTGTCATTCAACATGGAATACGTTGCGGTAACACGCTCAAGTCCGCGTTCGAATTTGAAATCCATCCTCGCAATCTCATACCAAGTACCCAGGTATTGCTGTTTATCAAAAGGCTGTACCGCTTTAGCTCCTTTCGGGATAGTAACACATGAAGTTAAACTTACCGTTACTGCCGCGGCGGCGGCAGCCGCTAATCCTATTAATACTTTACTCTTCTTGTCCATCGTCATCATGAAATTTTTAATTTTGTTTAATCTTCTGCCTGTGAATGTCCAGTCAAATTAAGAAACAACACTTACCCGTTAAAAATTGTGCCGTTTGCGGCAAACCCTTTACCTGGCGAAAAAAATGGGAAAGGGTTTGGGAAGATGTAAAATATTGCAGCGAGCGTTGCCGTAAACAGCGGTAGCCTCGAATATGTCGCTTGTATTAAGTTGCCCTTTTTTTGCAGATGCCGTAAACCGCGTACGACCGCAAGCCCAATACCTGTGCTGCCACCTGTAAACAATATATTTTACCGGCGAAATTCATGCATCTGCAAATTTTAAAAATTCAGCGCGTAGTTCAGATTCCAGGAATCTACCCCTTAATTCGGTTGTGATAGTGGAACTGAAAGGGTCGGCAATGCCCCTTGATGAAACGCAATGATGATAGGCGTCGACCATTACAGCAACATTACTGGTTCCGAGCGCGGCCGATATTTCGTCCGCTATCTGAATAGTCAACCTTTCCTGAACCTGCGGGCGCTGTGCGCAATATTGCACCAGCCGGTTAAGTTTGGACAATCCGATTACTTTACCGTTGCTAATGTAAGCAACGTGGGCTCTGCCGGTTATCGGCACAAAATGATGTTCACAATGACTTTTTACGCCGATGTTTCGCTCCATCAGCATTTGATTGTAGCTGTATTTATTCTCGAACAGCGTAACTGCAGGCTTATTTGCCGGATTAAGGCCGCTGAAAATTTCCTTGATATACATCTTAGCTACCCGTTTGGGTGTATCCTTAAGACTGTCGTCTGTCAGATCCAGGCCCATCGTATCCATGATCGCATAAAAATGTTTCTCGATGATTGCCATTTTAGTTTCGTCATTGGTGTCAAAGGCATCCGGACGAAGCGGGGTGTTTGCAGCAGTAGTCATACTTTCTTTCCCCAACAGTTTCAATAGTTCATCTGCCGGGATATTATCGGTTGTTTGAGTAGTTTCGTTCATCAGGCTATAAACAGATTATTTTGTAATAGAGATATCCACGGTTTTTTGCTTATCTTTTCTAAAGCCTTCGTACAGCCATACATTGATAAGCACGAGGCCCATACCATAAAAAATGTCTTCAACAGGTATGGTGAGCAACCGGGGCCCCAATATGGCGTTACTGCTGTACCAAACCACGGGAGCTGAAAGCCCCGTACCTGTTAAAAGGCCGTTCACAATCATAAACGGCACCAGCAGAATTGCATAAATGACATAGAAACGAAGAAGCCAAAGGGGTTTTTTATAATTGGCAAATAAGATGAGCGCGGCCAGCAAGACAAAAGCGGCAACACTGTAATATTTGGTAGAATTAATTATGGCTAACCCCAGCAGCGCTCCGGCAAAACAATAATTAAAGATCGAGAGTTTCCCGGAAAACTTTAGGTTACCGGCAATACGCCCCAGGCTGTCGTAGGTAAAAACGCATGCGTAAGGTATACATATAAAAAATAATACTTCTTCGACCGGGAGGTTGCCGATATAATGGCCAACCAGGAACCGAGGATTAAAACCCCAGAGCCCCATTCGGGTAAACCAGCTATCCCAGGCGCAATAGACTATAGCGGTTGCGGCAATTACCGGGAGTAATACAGGCCAGCGTTTGTACAGGCTGCTTGCCGGGTGAAAGGATGCCGCCAACGGCACAAGTACGCTAAAAATATCGATCATTAAATATGTATAGCGGATCATGAACTTTTGCCCTCTTTAAAAAATTTTAGCGGAACCCATAACATGCCAAAGCATTCTCCGTCCTCTTTTCCCAAATGCTTGTGGTGTACTTTGTGCGCCCGCCTTATACCGCGTAGATAGCGGTTATTACTGTTCCTAAACCATTTGATACGCTGGTGGATAAATATATCGTGAACCAGGAAATAGCACAACCCGTAAAGTGTAATGCCGATCCCGACAAAAAGTAACCATGCAACCGGGGTATAACTTCCTATAGCTAGGCAGGCAATACCGGGAGTGGCAAAAATGAGGAAGAAATAATCGTTGCGCTCCAAATATCCATATTGTTCCTTATGATGGTGGTCCCGGTGAAGGCCCCAAAGAAACCCGTGCATCAGGTATCTGTGAGCCAGCCAGGCCACTGCCTCCATTAATGTAAAGGCGGCTAATGTTATCAGTATATCAAGCACCAGTTTCATTTTGTTTTTTCTTAAGTTCAATCTGTTCAAGGCATAAAGGTAACCAGTGCGTAAACCGCTCCGGGTTTTGCCGGATAGCCGTCTCCAGGGCTTCCACGGCCATATATTGATACGTTGCTACTTCCTGAGGATTAATCACCGGTAAGCGATTGGTGACCCCTAAAAAAATATGATCAAACTCATTTTCGGTCAAACCATTATCAAACTCGGCGCGGTACAGCAACTCGCACCACTTGATTAGCTCACAGTCCATACCCATCTCTTCATTCAGGCGTCTCCGGGCGGCAGCCAACTCTGTTTCGCCCGGGCGTGGGTGTGAGCAGCAGGTATTGCTCCATTTTCCCGGGGAATGGTATTTCCCGGCCGCGCGCTGCTGCAACAACAGCTCACCGGCGCCATTAAAAATAAAAACAGATACCGCCCGGTGCAGCGCCCCTTTGCGATGCGCCCGCATTTTTTCCATAGTTCCCGTTTCCCGGTCGTTCTCATCAACTAATATCACCTCGTCTATCATCTTTATCGTAGCTTCATGTAATTAACAATGCGGTTTTTCAGGTCCTGGTCACGAACGGTGTCAAGGCATTTGATGATGACAACGCTATCCGCTGAACGGTCGTCGTGATAATTCAGGATCAAAGGAAGGTTCCGCTGAATACCATAGCGTATAAAATAACATTCGATGCCCACAGCGCGCGAGTTTATTGATTGCTCGATCATTTTCTTGCCTTTAGCAAAGGCATTTAATTTGCCAATAGGATTGATCGCATATTTGGCCGCTATCATCTCTGAGGCACCCTGGTAACACTGCAATACAGGGTCATTATCATTATACATGCTCTTTAACAATACCTGCAAGCGCTGCAGCCCTTTTTTGTTTTTAGCTGCGTCCTCGTAGGCATTGCGCACGGCAACGATATCATAGCCAACCAGTATGTTCGAAAGGCCTAACAAGCAAACTATCAACAAATTTTTCATATCCAATTCAATTGATGCCTTAGTAAAGTATCAAACATCAGCATGATCTTGCGGCCGTTGGATATACGGTATCTTTTAGAGAAAACCGCACAGGCGCGGGCAAGCTTTATTTTTTCAAAAAGCTTTTGATAATACTGGTATGCCAAGTAAACCCCACGTCGCGAGGACCGTGGCAGCTCCCGAATGCCTTCCAATGCTGCCGTAAAATCTTTTTCGATATCCTCTTCTATCTTTTTCTTATCGCTTTCCGTAAAGTTTTCCAAATCTATTTCCGGGAAATAAGTACGGTTCAGCTGCAGGTAATCGGCACCAACATCGCGCAAAAAGTTAATTTTTTGAAAAGCTGCTCCCAGGCGCATCGCCTTCGGCCGCAGGGCCTCATAACGCGTTTTGTCTTCGCCTGTAAACACGTGCAAACACATCAGGCCGACTACTTCTGCCGATCCCAGTATATATTCTTCATATCTTTGCCGGTCATATTCCTGATCGTTCAGGTCCATTTCCATACTGTGCAGAAATTGCCGGATCAATTGATGGTCGATCTGATATTTGTTGACGGTTTCCTGAAAGGCATTCAAAATAGGATTCAGGCTGATACTCTTATCAATGGCCTCGAAACAGTCCTGCTTAAATTGCTGCAGCAGTTGCCTTTTATTGTAATCATGAAAGCTGTCTACAATCTCGTCGGCTAACCTTACAAATCCATAGATCGCATAGATCGGCCGGTGAAGGCTCCGGTCTAAAAAACTGATACCCAGGGAAAAACTGGTACTGTAACGCCGGGTGGTAAGTTTACTGCATTCGGCTGAAAGGCGGTCAAATTTTTCTTTCATGGATTAATTTTTGAGGTAGTTTAAAAGCTGCGCGGCCGCTACGTTCCCCGATATGATTGCCGGCGGAACGCCCGGCCCGGGTACGGTTAACTGGCCGGCAAAAAATAAATTGCTCAGGTGTTTGTTTCGTATCGAAGGTTTTAATATCGCGGTTTGACGCAAAGTATTCGCCAACCCGTAGGCATTACCTCCAAAAGAATTATAGTCTGTTATAAAATCAGATAAGCAATAACTTTTCAGGTAATCAATATCGGCCCTGAATGATTCGCCGCAATAAGCTTCCAGCCTTGTCATAATGGTATCGAAATAAATCTCCCGCAACGCTTCACTGTCGTTGATGCCCGTTGCCAGGGGCATCAGGATAAAGATGTTCTCGTGGCCTGCAGGCGCAACACTTTCGTCGGTTTTTGAAGGACAGCATACATAAAATAAAGGTTTTGATGGCCACTGCGGATCTTTATAGATCTCGTCTGCATGTACATCAATAGCTTCGTCGAAAAAAAGGTTATGATGAATGAGCCTGCCAATCTTTCGTTTTACACCGATGTAGAAAATAAGCGCAGACGGTGCCATTGTTCTGTTCTTCCAGTAACCCGGATTATAATTGCGGAACCGGGGTTCTAACAATTGCTGATCGATATGGTGGTAGTCGGCTGCGCCAATCACTCCGTCGGTCTCATAGCTACCGTGCACCGTAATCACTTTGGCTATGCGCTTAAGATCAGTTTCGAACCCGGTAACCGCCTCGCCAGGGTAAAATTTGGCGCCCGCGCATTCGGCTACGGTTTTCATTGCCGCGGTTACTTTCCCGAAGCCTCCCTGCGGATACCAGGTGCCGAGGGCCAGGCCCGCATAATTCATCAGGCTATATAGCGCAGGCGTGTCTTTCGCCACGGCGCCAAGGAATAAGGCCGGAAACTCCATTAAGGCTCTTAACTGAGGATGTTTAAAGTGAGCGTGAACATGCTTGCTGAGAGAGGTAAACACCTGCAGCCGGAAAATGCCGCGAATAAGTTCTGCATCGGCAAACTCCAGCAAGGAGTTGCCCGGCTTATAAACAAGGTTTTCAATGCCTACCTGATATTTATAAGCGGCTTCGCGCAAAAAGTTCCTGAGGCGTTCTGCGGAGCCGGTTTCTAAGTTTTCAAAAAGGTTCTCAATTGCCGTTGAATCGGAGGGGACGCTCATAATATCGTCTTTTCCGAATATTATCGCATATTGAGGATCTAATTTAGTGAGCGTATAAAAGTCGGATGGCTTGCATCCGAAATCTGCAAAAAAACGATCAAAGACGTCAGGCATCCAATACCAACTGGGACCCATATCGAAAGTATACCCATTATCCGTGCAGATTTGTCTGGCACGCCCGCCGGTATCGGCATTTTTCTCAAATACGGTCACATTGTGCCCGGCCCTGGCCAGGTAGGCCGCAGCACTGAGGCCGGCAAAGCCGGCTCCGATAACCGTTATGCGTTGGGGCTCAAAGTGTGTCATACCAGTTCATTGATTAATTTTTCAAAATCGGGCAGGCTTTCCAGCCAATGCATATTTTCAGGACATTTCATGCTGCTGATGACTTTTTTGTTCCCCGAGAAATAAATTTGCTTAGAAGGGAATAGACCGGTTAGCTGGTCAGCGTAGCGTTGTGCATCGTCAGCGGGCCTTAACCGCGTCATAAAAAACATCAGGTTTTGCGGCCCGGTAGCAGCTACAGTATTGCTTACTGCCGACAAAGGGACCTTAGGCCCCAGATAGATAACCTGATGGCCGGCCGACCGTAACAGGTAACTTGCTAATAAAAGGCCGATGTCGTGGTCTTCATCTTCCGGCAAAAACAAGAGCCATTTTGTTTTAGTCTCCGATTCTTTACCCAGGGTGCTTTCAATAGCTGTAAAAAGCTTTTGCCGGATGATCGATGACAAGAAATGCTCCTGTGCAGGGCAAAGCGATTCAGTAAGCCACATTAAACCGATCCGGACCAGCATTGGATAGATGACATGCTTGTAGGTCTCGGCTACGCCATTTTGTTCAAAGGACCTGGCTATGAGTTCGTTGACGCCACGTTCATTGAAAACCAGCGCGTTGTTGATGATCTGGGAAATAAAATATCCATATCGGTTTTCAGCGGTCAAAGTATCACGCAGTTCTTCGCGAAGAAACTTACCCAGATCTTCCGGACTTAAACCGCAGGCTTTGGAAATCTTGTGGCCTGCATGATAAAGTCCGGCGATACTGAGCAGCCGTTTCAACTGATCGTCATCATATAATCTAACGTTCCCTGATGTCCTTGATGGATTAAGCGCGCCATAGCGCCTCTCCCATATGCGGATATTATGAACAGAAACGCCGGAAAGCTGCTCCAGATCAGAAATGGAATAATTCATTTTTGTCTAACTTTTAATAATACAAACTTAGACAAATAATTCAAACCTGGAAATTTTGTTTGTGTAATAGCAATAAAATTGATTAGCGGACTCGATACGCAGATCAGTATATGGGTAATACGAATTCGATTGTTATCAAAAGGCAGATTTACGCCGCCGCTTCATGCAGCATGCCGCTGAAGATAAAATGATGAAAAGTGAGCATGGCGTATCAGTATAATCTGCCGGCCAGTCCGTGTGGCTTAAAAGTCGCCGTTTGAATAGCTTTAAAGCCCGGTTTTAATACTGTCGGGTTTATTTGTCTATGTTAGATTTTTGTTGCTGAAGGTGCGTTTGCATTATCTCGCTAATCTTTTCCACGCAATATTTCTCTCGTCGGTATATTCAATAATGCCAGCACGTTTATCGAATGTAAAATCGTTTATTGCTTTTTCAACATTTACACCTGAATAGGTTGCTTTTTTACTATCGAAATAATATACTTCAGAATTTAGCTTAATAATATTTTTTAATTCTTTTCCATTGAATATAGTGCCAATAAAAATTATCTCAAACTGTTCTTGATTGTTCGAGGATTTTGACAATGAAAATAAAGATTGGTCATATCTATTTTTACCATCTCCCATAAACGCAAACTGATGATAACTCCCTTTGGTAAATCTATACGGCACGCTCAAATAGTTAGTGCTATAGTATCCTTGTTCAAAAAAATTCCGTACCGTATCTCTTTCAAAATATGTTTTGCCAAAAATGATAGTATCCAATTCATTATTTGTTGATTTAAAAACAGCCGTATCGGTGCGACTAAATGGTTGAAACCATGTTAATTGATCTTTTGTAAAGTTGCTTACAGACAGGCTGCAACCAATGCATAGCATAGTGCTCAAGAAAATCATTATCGTCAATAAATATCTTTGCTTGATCATCGCGAGTCGTATAAAGTTTAAGGATTTCCAAATCAACAAAAAAGCCTTCAGATTTTATCTAAAGGCTTTCATAAGAATTTTTTGAAGATGTTTCCCTGCTATTCCCAGCAGGAGTGATTTAGTAGCCCAGAGGGGAGATTCTTTGAACATCTTAGCGCCTTTCTGGAAGCCATTGAACCTCTCCTCGTCGAGAAACGAGCGGTTAATCCCAATACAACACGCTGTTGAACAACCACTTCTGTCAGTCAACAAAAATTTGATGCAAACGTTAGAAAGGAGGGGCAATAGCCGGTTTTGAAATAGCCTATCATTGATAGTGACGAGGGGGTACTGCTTAGGCAGCCGGATAGTGACTGTCTCCATGGTCCATAAGCTCTCGTTAGCCGGCGTCGACATAGAGGACTGCGTCAGTACCGACTGGCTAGTAAGCGCCTGCTCCGACATGTTCGAGTACCTTGAGGATCGCAACCGTCACCACGCGCTCAGGAAAATCAACTACAGGAAGCCGGCCCCGCGAAAGCGGGCGCTGAAGGTAGTTTAAACGCAATACCGCCCAACGGCGGTACTTTTTACTTGCGGATGCTCCCCTACTCGGTGGTCTGGGTTAGTCCGCTGCCGATGAGCTCGGTCCTGACCATCGAGTACCCCTTGTGCTGACGCTCTATGACGTAGAGGTAGAACTTCCGCTTCGCTTTGGTCTTGGTCCTGCTGTCCTCGGCAGCAAATTCCTTCAGGTGGAGGAGCAGCTCGGAGAGCGACGACCTCCTGATCGACCTGAACCGCGCCTCGCCAATGGTTTCAACCTTCTGGAACCTGCCGCTGTAGCCGAATGTCGGCCTGTCCAGCATGTTTGAGCAGGAGGAGTAAAGCGCGAGCTCGTAGAACTTGGCGGCCCCCTCGGCGTACGTGTGCCAGAGGCGGTCCGACGCCGGCGTCCTTGCGGTGTCGAGAAGGTAGAAGGCCGAATCTGCCTTGACAGTTCCTTGTGCTTTAGCGCTCAAAGCGCCGAATACAAATGCCAATAGTAGAATCTTTTTCATGACACTATTTGTCGTTTGTTGGTAATCTATGATCAGCAGGGTTAACACTACGCTAACTTAGATCAGCACGTTTATCATTTCTCATCCTCTGTGATGAAAGCCTTATTTTTTTATCGGTAGTACTTGAATTTGTTTTTCGTCGGTTAATTCTACGGCGGGTCGCCCCATATATTCCGTTACTGTCCCCGTCACTCTTAACAGTCGTCTTTTATAAGCTGTCATTGGATAAAAATTGCTAAGATTTTTACCTTTGATGATAATAGTAAAATCTTGGTTAGGATAATCAGCCCCTACTAATAATGTTTCTAATTTATCCTTTTCAACTATTCTGAAATTTACAGCCAGATGTAACAACAGTTTTATTGATGTACTTATCAAGGTCTTTTGCGTCCGCTGCTATTAACCCTTTGGTTGCAAAAGCACTGGTGTCTGGTTTAGATGCGACAACATCCGGAGGCGATGTTATCTTGATTGCGGGGTTAATTAAGGCAACATTGCGCATTATATATTTTTTGCCTTCAGGTTCAATAAAAAAGAATGAACGGGATATCATTTCGGTATCTAAGAGCTGTTTTGATTTAAGAATTAAGGATGGTAGGGAAATAAGTCTTATGGTTTTTAACTCGCTTTTATCGATAAGTTTTCCCTCCTCTCCTTTCTTACTAATTGAATAGAAGAAAGTAGGCATCCCGTTAAGCTTAAGGCATGGCATTGTATGGCGTAATACTTAAAGTCAGACCCCTTGTCGGTGCTCACGCTCCACATGCCGTCGGCGGTCGGCGTCTTGGCCGTATCCAACAGGTAAAAAATGGAGTCATTTTTCTTGCTGCTTTGGGAAAATGCGTTAAAGTAGCAAAAAAACAAGGTTACGATTAATAGCTTTTTCATAATGTTATGATTATTGACAGCCGCTTGTCGGCAATTTATTCGAGGTGGCATTCTTGACTGTTGAAACGAATCTCTTGTCGGCGTCGACCGGAATCTCGATGAACGTTTTGCCGCCAATCGAATAGCTGGTGCCTCGCTGCCAGTCGGGCTTGATGAGCCTGCTCAGGTCGCGCCCCTCGCCGACGCTTTGGGTTACCAGCGGGCCGCTTGCAGCAGCGGACGAGGGATACGAGGCCTCATACCACGCCTTGGCCTGGGTGATGTTGCTGGGCAGTGGCGAAGCGCCCTTGCTGTCGCACTTGCAGCTGTTGATGATGCCAGCGATTAGGAGTGCGGCTATCGCAAGGTTGCCCCTTGAGAAAATAGATCGAAAATGACGTGCTTTCATGCGTGAATACGGGTTAGGGTTGTGCTCGCAATATAATCACGTGTAACCAAGAAGGGCGTCACAATTTTGTTACAATCGGGCCCGTTCGAAAGATCACTTATTCCGGAGAGGGCGTTTAGAACACCATCAATCAATGAGCTGTTCCTGCATAACAACCTGAATATCAAAGAAAAATGGCTGCTCGTGTTAGAGCAACCCTTAGTGCTTTCGGGAGTAAATTCCTTTTGTAGCCGATAAGCTAACTAAGTCGAACACTTTTGAAGATGATTTAATACTTATCGCGAATTTGGAAAGTGATTAAATCAAACCACGTAGTATTTCTAATCTATTGATTGGTGCACCAGGAGATAAGAAGTCGGGAATGGTATTTTGGGTTCTTCTTGGGCGAATAAGAAACTCAACAGGCCATTCAGTAATTCTTTGTTCCGTAATATGCACATATTTGTTAGGTTCAGGCTCATCTAAATATTCTTGTTGCAAAATAAGAGCTAATGGATTTTCAGCCCCTTGATTTTCTTTTGAAAACTCAAGGGCTTCCTCATAATTGTCGAAAACATAGTAATAATCATCCCCGTCATAGAGATCAGGAGCCCCGTCATGCGGATGAAGCCATACTCGGTATTCTAGCACATCGTCCCAAACGTAGCCTCCTCCAGATTTTACAAATGCAGGATATGTTCCAACTAACGCTTTATTTTTAACCTTTGGATACACCGACATTATCTGTGCTTGCTATTTCACTAAGTTAAGAAAGAAATCAAAATAAAAAAGCCTTCAGGTATTACCTAAAAGCTTTCATAATAATTTTTAAGAAATTCTTTCCCATGGTGGGGAAATTTAGTAGCCCGTAGGGGAATCGAACCCCTGTTTGAAGAATGAAAATCTCCTGTCCTAACCCCTAGACGAACGGGCCTTTTAAGTATTTAACTTTTTGCTTTGGATATTGCGTCTTATTCAGGCGCTTTATTGTGGCTTTTGAGTCAAATGCTCCCCTTATTTTGGGAATGCAAAGATATACGTTTCCTGATAAATTAAAAATATTCTTTGAAAAATTTTTTTATCAGAAAGCGCGGGAGGTTCGGCAGATCAGAACAAACTCATGTATCGGCCTAATTATCAGCATAAAGCGTTTAAAGTAATTCCTTCGTCAACTTTCGGGACTTTATAGCCTTGCCCTATTTTTCCGACTAAAACTCCTATCTTTAAAAATAATTATACTTACCTTATATGAAAGCAATTTGGAACAACCAGGTGATTGCCGAGAGCAATGACACCATTGTGGTTGAGAACAATCATTATTTCCCGTTAGAGAGCGTAAAAAAGGAATACCTGGTTAACACCGATACGCATACTACGTGCCCATGGAAAGGGCTTGCCTCTTACTATACCCTAAGCGTTAACGGCAAGGAGAACCGCGATGCGGCCTGGTTTTACCCATCGCCGAAGCCCGCTGCCGAAAACATTACCAATTATGTGGCGTTCTGGAAGGGAGTTAAAGTAACCGAATAAACCATGAAGCAATACGATGCCATTATTATTGGCGCGGGGCAGGCGGGCGGTCCGCTGGCGAGAAAGCTGGCCGAAGCCGGGATGAAGACAGCAATAATTGAGAAACGCTGGGTGGGCGGCACTTGTGTTAACGATGGCTGCACGCCTACCAAAACCATGGTGGCATCGGCTAAAATGGCCTACATGGCTGCCAACAGCGCGCCGTTGGGTGTTAAGATCAAGAACTTTACGGTGGACCTGGCGGTTATTAAAAAGCGGAAGGATGAGATTGTCCACAAATCGCGCGACGGGAATCAGAAATCGATAGAGAAAACGCAGAACCTGGAGCTGCTTTTTGGCGAGGCCTCGTTTATCGATAAAAAAACCATTTTGGTGAAGCTGAACAGTGGCCGCGAAAAGCAGTTACAGGCTGATTTGATCTTTATTAATACCGGCGCAAAACCACTGATACCGGAGATAGAGGGATTGAATGAGATAGAATACCTCGATTCAACCTCCATTATGGAGCTAACCGAAGTGCCCGAGCATTTGCTGGTAGTGGGCGGCAATTATATAGGATTGGAGTTTGGGCAGATGTTTCGGAGGTTTGGAAGTAAGGTGACGGTGATTGAGAAATCTGCAAGGATAGTTTCGAGAGAGGACGAGGATATTTCTGCCGAGCTGACCAAGATCCTGGAAATGGAAAAGATCGCCATTTATACCAATGCCGGCGTCACCAAGTTAAAAAAGAAAAGTGGAGGCAGGATCACGGCTACTATCAGCAAAAACGGTGTTGAGGAAAAGGTTAAATGTTCGCACGTGCTATTGGCTGTTGGGCGGGTACCGCAATCGAAGGCGCTGAACCTTGATGCAGCGGGTGTGAAAGTTGATGAGCGAGGGAATATTATTACGAACGACAAACTGGAAACCAACGTGAAGGGCATCTACGCTTTGGGCGATGTAAAGGGCGGCCCGGCGTTTACGCACATCAGTTATAATGATTATACCATTGTTTACCGCAACATCGTCGAAAAACAAACACTGACTATTAAGGATAGACCCGTCCCTTATACCATGTTTACAGACCCGCAATTGGGGCATATTGGTTTGAGTGAGTCGGAAGCAAAGAAACAGGGCATAAAATACAAAGTAGCCAAACTCCCTATGGCTCACGTGGCACGCGCAATCGAGACCGGTGATACCCGCGGGTTTATGAAGGCCATCGTTGATCCGGATACAAAGAGAATATTAGGCGCTACGGTGCTTGGTCCGGAAGGAGGCGAGATTATGACTATGTTACAGCTGGCTATGGAGGGAAATCTTACTTACGACACCATTCGCTATTATGTTTTTGCGCACCCGCTGTATGCCGAGGCGCTGAATAACCTTTTCCTGGGACTGGAGCCATAGCCGATGATCAAGGTTGAAAAGCTGAGCAAGCACTTTGGCAACGTCCAGGCCGTCGACGGAATCTCGTTCGAGGTGCGCGAGCATGAGAACCTGATACTGCTCGGCACCAGCGGTTGCGGCAAAACCACTACGCTGAAAATGATCAACCGGCTGATAGAGCCATCGGCGGGGAAAGTGTTTATTGATGGAAAGGATATTATGGAGCAGTCGCCCGAGTTACTGCGACGTGGCATTGGCTATGTGTTACAGAACAACGGGCTGTTTCCGCATTATACGGTGGCGCAGAATATTGCCGTGGTTCCGCAGCTATTGAAATGGGATCAGAACCGCACCGATAAGCGCATTGCCGAACTCCTTGAAAAGCTTCACCTCTCTAAAGATTATTTAAACGCTTACCCGAGCGAATTGAGCGGCGGGCAGCAGCAGCGTATTGGCCTGGCGCGGGCTTTGGTAGCCGACCCGGCAGTGTTGCTGATGGACGAACCCTTTGGCGCGTTGGATAACGTGACCCGCTCGAAGATACATGCCGAATTTAAGGCGCTGGACGAACTGAAGCGCAAAACCATCATCATGGTTACCCACGATGTGCAGGAAGCTTTTGAACTGGGTGATCATATCTGCTTGATGGATAAAGGGAAGATTGTTCAGGATGGTACACCGGCTGAATTGCTGTTTAATCCTAAAAATGATTTTGTACGCAACTTTTTGAAGGAGCAACGGCTGCAACTGGAATTTAAAACCATAGCCCCCCAACCCCCTGAAGGGGGCGTTTTTGAATTGCGTGGTAAGCGTTTGCCTGCCGGCGCTAATTTGTGGTGGATGATTGAGCAACTAAAGTTCACCGAAGGGGAGAGTATTTCAATTCTAGATCATCAGGATAAAAAAGTGGGGTCGATGGGGTTTGAGGATTTGATGTCGACATTCTATCAATACAAAAAACAGCAAGCGCAATGAACGAGCAGCAGCAAACCTTATGGGGCTTTATGCAGCAGCAAAGCGATAAGCTGCTCACACAAACCCTGCAGCATATCGGGCTTACGTTTGTGTCGTTGCTGATTGCCGTGTTGGTAGGATTGCCGTTGGGAGTTTTTATTTCGCGCAGGCGGCAGTTTTCTGGGCCGGTATTGGGTGTAGCCGGCGTGCTGCAAACGGTACCAAGCATTGCGTTGCTGGGTTTTATGATCCCCGTGTTAGGTATCGGGCCTAAACCCGCCATTGCGGCGCTTTTATTATATGCGCTGCTGCCTATTATTCGAAATACATTCACCGGCATAACCGGCGTCGATGCAGCGGTAAAGGAAGCAGCCGTAGCAATGGGCATGAGCAAACGACAAGTATTATTCAAGGTAGAACTGCCGCTGGCTATGCCGGTGATATTTGCAGGCATCCGCACGGCTACGGTGATCACAGTGGGTGTGGCTACGCTTGCCTCGTACATTGCGGCAGGTGGTTTGGGTGAATTCATTTTTGGCGGCATCAGCTTAAATAATACCAATATGATATTGGCGGGCGCTATTCCGGCTGCATTGCTGGCAATTTTATTTGATTTTTTACTGGCGCGATTACAGAAATTAAATGTAAAAAAACTGCGGGTGGTTACTGCAGCGCTGCCGGTTCTGCTGATATTGCTTTCATCATTTTATCTTCTTCCATCGGCCTATGGCAGTAAATTGAAAGCCGGTTTTACGCCTGAATTTATGGGAAGGCGTGACGGCAACCTGGGGCTCATCAGCAAATACGGCCTTAAAATACAAACGCTGGTAATTAACGATGCAGTAATGTATAAAGCGGCCTTTGAAAAACAATTAGACGTGATCAGCGGGTATTCGACAGATGGGCGGCTAAAAGCGTATGACCTGTTGGTTTTGGATGATGACAAGCATATTTTTCCACCGTATTACGCGGCGCCCATAGTTAGGGAGGACGCGCTGAAAAAATTTCCTGACCTGGAAAAGGCATTAAATCTCCTGTCGGGGCGAATTAATGACAGCATTATGACCGCACTTAATTACCGAACCGACTATCTTCACCAAAGCCCCGAGCGTGTGGCGCGAGACTTTCTCGATGCTCAAAAACTATACAAACCGGCCCGCAGCGGAAGCGCAGGCCTGGTGCGCATCGGGTCGAAGATATTTGGAGAGCAATACATCCTGGCAAGTATTTATAGTATGCTGATTAAAGGTTACACCGATTATGATGCATCGACTAAAACCGGCCTTGGAGGTACCAAAATTTGTTTCGACGCATTAACTAACAACCAGATTGACTTTTACCCGGAGTACACGGGTACGGGTTTGCTGGCTATTTTACAGCCGTCGGTAAGGATAATAGATTCTGTATCGACAAGCAAAGAGGCTACCTATAATTATGTGCAGCGCGGGTTTGAAGAGAAATATAACATCAGGTGGCTAAAACCGATTGGGTTCAATAATGCGTATGCATTAATGATGAGACGGAAACAGGCGAAAGAGTTGAATATTAAAACAATTTCTAACCTTAAACGATATTTAGATATCAATTAAACCGCAATGGATATTGCCGACTGTTACAAAAAAGTACGCAAACGCACCGAGGATATTTGCAGTCCGCTGCAAACGGAAGATTATGTAGTGCAGCCTGTGGTGGATGTTAGTCCGCCTAAATGGCACATTGGTCATGTTACCTGGTTTTTTGAAACCTTTATCCTGAAGCCCTATTTTATGGGTTACCAGGAGTACAATCCCGATTATAATTATGTATTCAATAGTTACTATGAAACGGTAGGCACGCGTGTGATCCGCACCGACCGGGGTAACCTGAGCCGCCCTACCGTTGCCGAGATATACAAATACCGCGAGTATGTAGATGACGCAATGGCGAATTTTCTTTGCGGCGAAATTTCTGATGACATAAAAGAACTGCTCATCCTCGGCTTTAACCACGAAGAGCAGCACCAGGAATTACTGATGACCGATATTAAATATATCCTCGGTCATAACCCGTTGTTTCCGGCGTATTCAAAAGCATATGCTTCGCCTAAGACTGAACACGTGAACGACGGCTTTATTACCCTGCCCGAAGGTATTTACGAGATTGGTTTTAACGGCAAAGGTTTCAGCTTCGACAATGAACATAACCGGCATAAGGTTTACCTGAACGAGTTTAGCATTAGTCCAAACCTGGTAACCAATGCCGAATACCTCGAATTCATCAACGCGGGTGGTTACCACGATTTTCGCCATTGGCATGCCGAGGGATGGGATTGGGTAAAGACCAACAAAGTGGAAGCACCACTATACTGGCATTCTATCGATGAACAATGGCACAATTATAGCTATCACGGCCTGGAGCCGGTGAGAATGGATGAGCCGGTTACCCACATTAGTTATTTTGAGGCGTATGCTTATGCGTCATGGAAGGGCCTGCGCCTGCCTACCGAATTTGAATGGGAAGCTGCGGCTACCCAATTCAACTGGGGCAAGCGCTGGGAGTGGACCGAAAGTTCTTACCTGCCTTACCCGGGCTTTGCCAAAGCGCCCGGTGCCATAGGCGAATATAACGGCAAATTTATGGTGAACCAGAAAGTGCTGCGCGGCGCATCGGAAGTTACCCCACCCGGGCACAGCCGCATTACCTACCGGAATTTTTTTCAAACCAATTTACGCTGGCAGTTTACCGGTATAAGGCTGGCCAAATAAAAACACTAAACCTACCAATGAAAAACACCGAAGCCACTAACCAGACCGCCGAGATGCAGGATCATGCCAATTGCAGAACGGGCAAATTTTACGAAGACGTAATTTGCGGTCTCAGCTCGCAGCCCAAATTTTTAAGCTCGATGTATTTTTACGATGCCGTGGGCGATAAACTTTTCCAGGACCTGATGAACTGTGATGAATATTATCCGACGAATTGCGAACTAGAGATATTCTCGGAAAAGACCGCCGAACTCTGCAAGGCCATCATTGGCGACGGCGATGCTTTTGACCTGATAGAATTGGGCGCGGGGGACGCCACCAAATCTACGTACGTTTTAAAACACCTGCTGGAACAAGGTGCTGATTTCAGTTATTTACCGATCGATATATCGTCGAACACGATCTCGTACCTAAATATTACGCTGCCTGTTACCCTGCCCGGCCTGCAAATGACCGGCCTGAACGGTGAGTATTTCGATATGCTGAAAAAAGCTTCTGCTATATCGGACAAGCGCAAGGTGGTAATGTTTTTAGGATCGAACGTAGGCAATATGCCTGTAGATGTAGCCGAAAAATTTTGCCGGGATGTACGTAACCATCTTTCACCAGGCGATATGATGCTGATCGGCGTCGACCTGAAAAAGAACCCGGCAACCGTGCTGGCTGCTTACAACGATAAAGAAGGTATTACCCGTCGTTTTAATCTTAACTTATTAGAGCGTATTAACCGCGAACTAAGCGCTAACTTCAACGTGAGCAAGTTTGAGCATTACCCCATGTATGACCCAGAAACCGGCGCCTGCAAAAGTTATTTGATCAGCCTTGAAGCGCAGGATGTAACAATAGCCGAAATGAACACCATCCATTTCGATAAGGATGAATACATTTTTATGGAGATCTCGCAGAAGTTCACCTTAGCCCAGGTAGATGAGATGGCCGTGAAAGCTTCTTTTAAACCGGTTAAGCATTTTCTGGATAGCAACGGCTGGTTTACGGATGCGATTTGGGTGGCGGAATAAAGATTTGTATTTTAAACTTAATTTTTCATGTCATTTCTCGCTCACGCTCGAAATGAGAGTGTGGAGAAATAAGCAAAAGGGAAAGCTTTTAAAAATCCATAAGTTTTATCAAAAAAAAGGATGTCATGCTGAAGTTCTAGAAGTGCGACCCTGCTGCACGTTTGATAAAATCTTGTTATCTCCGACCTGTGTCTTCACAGGCCGCTTGGTGTATGGTTGTGGAGACACAACCACGGGGCAGTTGAAAAAGCTCATCAATCAGGCGGCATATACGTTAACCGCTTTTTAAAATAGGCGTCCCAGCTTTGTTGCTGGGTGCGGTTTTGCATGTGGCCGGTATCTTCGTCGTAATCGTGGTTGAGCTGGCGGTATTTGGCGTCGATACGGTCGAAGATGTTTTGGGCTACGGTTTGGTAATCGGCATAGAAAACGGTTTTGCCAAGGGTGCGCAACAGTTCCTGCTGCTCCATGTAGGCAATGGTATAATGGCCCTGTTCATGGTCCAGCACCTGGGTCATCATCTCCTGTGAGGTGATGCGATGCTTATCCATCCATGATTTATAATTGTTCATGGTGAGCTGGATATTGAAATTGAGCAGGTAATAATTGCGCTGGCGCTGCGCCTCGTAATGGAAGCCGATGGAACAGTTAGTGTAGGCAACAGTTAGCCCGTTGGTTTGCGGTGTGCCGCGGAAATCGTCGGGCGTTAGCTGGTGGAATACCTGCGTTTGTGCGCCGGCAGGGGCAATAAAAAACGCGCATAACACGGCAAGGCAAATCAATCTCACAAATCCGGTTTTCATCAATAAAAGAGTAATTATGAATTATTTACCCTTTCGACTGGTCGGCGTGCATTTGGTTTAACGCCATCAGTTCCTTCATGGTTTTTTGCATAGCTTCAGACGAGCCATCGAGGAAGATGACGTTTCCTTTGGAGTTTTCGGCGAAGTGTTTGATGGATTCTGTCCACATGGTAAACAGGATCACCGAAGTATCCATATTGGCGTCCTGCATTTCTTTTGCCGCTACAGACATACCTTTGGCCACTTCCTCGCGGAACAAAGCTACACCCTGACCGCGTAGCTGTGATGCCTGGCGCTCGGCCTCGGCAGAAATTTTTATTGCGTTACCTTCGGCTTCGGCTGCTTTTGTTTTGGTAATGAGCAATGCCTGGCCTTCATTTTCGGCAGCTGCTTTTAAGTTATTCGAAGCCACTACCTGGCTCATCGATTTCATGATCACATCGTCGAAAGTAATGTCATTCAGTTGCAAGTCCTGCAGATGATACCCCCAGCCCTCCAATATCACGTCAAGCTGTTCTTTTACGTGCTCAACAATATCACGACGAAGGATCAGCACCTCGGATTGACGTTTGGTAGCCACGAATGCGCGGATGGAACCCTCAACCGTGCGGATCAGCGCCTGCATGAGGTTTCGTTCGTCCACAAACTTAAAGGCTACATTCTTAATGGTTTCCTCCTGCTGGTCGAGCACCGAGTAAAGCAGCATGGCCTTGAAGTAAACATTGGCCTGATCGAACGTTACGGCCTGGAACTCGAGTTCGACAGAGCGGTTCTGGATGGATATTTTTGAATATATATTTTCAATAAAAGGAATTTTAAAATTTAAGCCCGGTGTAAGGATGCGACGGTATTTACCAAACACGGTAATGACTACTATAGTGCCTTGTTTTACAGACACAAACGAGGAAACTACAACAACAAGCAACAAAAAAAATATTATAAAAGTGACGATCTGGTAGTTCATGAGGGGTTTATTTGATATTATAAATGTAGAACAAATTATTGGTGTGCTATTTGTTTTTCAGAAAATGCTTTAAAAAATCATCAACCATGAACATGAAAAGAACCTTCGGTGCGATACTCACCGTTTTGGGCATCATCGGCCTTATTTTTACCGGCGTCGAGATCATTAATCACAGCGGCGCGGTTACCACGCTTGTTGTAATAGGAATTATTGCCATATTATTTTTCTTTACCGGTATTAGTTTGGTAAGGACTACCAAGGACGAGGCGTAGAGTTATGGTCTGAACCCTGATTCGCTTGATTACAGGTTTTTTTTGTCGGTTTGTAGGAGAGAGGCATCTTTATAGACAATATCATTTTCATCTTTTAGTCAAGAAAATCAAGGTTCGGACATTTTGGGCGGCCCGGGCTGTACGCCCATATACGTGCAGGCCTTAGGGCTGTGTCATTAAGGGACTTACAAGCATTTTCTCGCCTCATCCCAAACCCTTCTCCAAAGGAGAAGGGCTTAAATATCCAAGCGCAAAGTTAAAGTCCTCTCCTTTGGAGGGGATTAGGTGAGGTAACCAAGAAGTTTAGTTAAGAAAATATTCCTAATAAGCTTTACTTAATACATTGAGCCTTGGGCTCGGGCCGGTATCCGCTGCCATCCATTATGCAACTTTGCTCCGTTGCTCGCAATGCCCCATTAAGACGCTAATTCCCTGCTTTTACGATCCTTCCGCTATCATCAATACTCACGCCCGCATCGGGAAAATCAGTTTGGGTAAGATAACGAATGCGCTGAGCGGCTTTGTTGAGCGTGTCGATCTGGAGGCCGTTATAATGGGTTTGGGTGGCCGAAATGATCCGGCCGCTTAAAAATTCTCCTTTTTTATTGATGTTGACTTTAAGTATAGGGGCTAAGCCGCATGGGCCGGCAACGCTAACGCTGGTGTAGGTGCAGAAATTGCCAAGACTGTAGGCAATGAGCCTGTCGTTATACAATTCAAGTGCCCGGCACACGTGCGGCCCATTGCCGAAAACGAGATCGGCGCCGGCATCGATGGCGGCATGGGCAAACAGGTTTACGTCGCCGCGTTTTTCGGTAAAAAAAGACTCCATCGTAAATGGCACATGCTCGAAATTAACTCCTTCGCCACCACCGTGAAACGATACAATAACCACATCGCATTGCTGTTTTAGTGTGCTCACGGTTTTTTGAACGGTTTTCAGATCGAGGATTGACATGGTGTTGGCATTAGGCGCAAACGCGCAGAAGCCGTAGGTGATGCCCTTAGCTTTGAAGATGGATGCAGGGTGAGTGGCTTGTCCACCATAAAATATACCGGCGCTATCCAGCACCTTCATAGTGTTGAGGCGACCGGGATCGCCAAAATCGCCGATGTGGTTATTGGCAAGACTCAATACCTTAAAGCCTGCATCCTTCAACACCCCCACATATCTTTGCGGACTGCGGAATAAATAGCCTTTGCTGAGCAGGTGCAGTTTGTAGTGGGCCGGTGCCCCGGTATCGAGCAGCGTGCCTTCGAGGTTGCCCATTAGCACGTCGACGTTGCGGAGGTGCTGCAGCACATTTTTGAAGCTGCCTTTGGCACTGTCGGGCGGTAAGGTGGAGTTGTCAGGATATGAGGTACCGAGCATGATATCGCCCACGGCGGCCACGCAAAATGAATCGCGTTGGGCGGTGTCGCGGTTCGCTGATATTTGGGTGGCGTTATCATTTTTTTTAAAGGTAACGGGGTGCTTTTTGGGCGGCACGTAGACTTCGGGCGTGCTACGCAACCGGTCGCCGCAGGATGATAATATCAAAATGACGGCTGCGAGGATGATGGTGAATCTTCCTGCGCATGCGGGTAATATGTCGTGTTTCCTGTTCAACGGGGCCTATCGCTCTACTTACAGACGGGTACGAACATAAGGAAATTTTAGATTGCGTCAAGGGGTGGGGCGGAAAATGAATAGCGTGGGTGGGGAATGTGAGGTAAGGATGCAGGTGTTTTAATGCATTGGCGTAATGTCGCGCGGTGAGGACTCACCCGGTCGACGCTTCGCTGGACCGCCCTCTCTTCGCTGCGCGTAAAGAGGGAAGGAGAAATCCCTTGCCTTGACATTTTGTTGGCGGCTGTGTCTCTACAGCCGCGGGTGGCTTTTTTAGAGACACAAAGTATTGTGTCTCTATTCAGGAACTTTTTATCATTGCCGTTGGCTTTAGCCAAAATAGCAAACTATGCTATTCCGAAAAATCAGCATAATCGTTACATTTTTCTGAGCAAAGTTATTGGGCTTATTCTTTAATTTTAGCGGGTTATATCACTTGCCGGATGAACATCAAATTTAAAATCGCCTTTGCCTTATTATTCCTATTGGCCTTGATTGGAAAGCAGTCGGATTGTGTTGCGCAGTCGGTATTTGATAAGGATTCGATCAAGGTAAAGGGCGAGGTGCTTTATGTCATTCCATTTAAGTTTGACTACAATATAAGTACGGATAAGACATTCCTCCAGCCGGAACACAAAAGTAAAACCGGGCTTACCGATGAGGGTTTTATTGAGGGCGATTTTATAAACAGGAGAGAGTTATCGCTCGCTTACATAAACATGGTTTCGCCTAAGCGGGCACGGGAACTTGCCACAAAACCAAAAATGAATCTCGTGCTTCAGTTTAACAATTCGGGGCGTGTAGATGCGGTGAAATTTATAGCTTCCCGAAGAACTAGCCTTACTCCTGAAGACCTAATATCTATAACTAATGCCATCAAATCATCGGTAAAAATTAAATTGCCTGAGAGTATTAAGAATGCCCGTAAGCTCGCGCCGTACAATTATTCATTTGATTTTTTGTTGATGAGCTTTTCTGGCTGGGCAAATCCAGAGACGGAGCCGCTGCATGCTGATTGGGCGAAGAATGATATGGATCTGCTGACCCAGGTTGCTGCCTTAGATAAAAGTAATCCGCAAAACGTGGTCGATTTCTTCGCCCATATTACAAATTATGCCGAAAGGGACACGCTGGGATTTGGATGGACACATGTAAATACAGCCAAGGGAGCAGGATACATTTCGGTAGGATTGGATTATTATATTCACAATGAAAATATTGTAAGCTATACCCTTTCGTCTAAAATTGCTTACCGGACTGACCTGGCAAGTAAATATGATTCCCTGTTGCATATTTCTATGCCCCTGGATTCGGGAAGCACTGCCTATTATAAATTTAAGGAAGAGCGGATCTTAACTCCGCTGGGCGAATTTACCGGGCGCAAAAAGGGAGTGCCGCTTCAAATGTTAAGGTACATGTCGCCGCTATCCGGAACGCTTTATGGTTATGCCGGTGGACTGCCAGTAGGTACCACAAAAAACAGGGCGATGTTCAATGAGCTCATCAAAAAGTTATCGCCAGATCAGATCGTGACGTTGATGTATAGCATTAACCCGGCGTCGAGGTTATCGGCCATAGAATACTACTATCGCCATCGTGAGCTTTTTAAGAACCGGGCATCAATTGAAGGCTGGATCAAAAAGGTTTATGCGCAGAACGCTACGGTAGAATCGATAGGCGGGTGTATTGTTTATCGTGATAAGCCTGAAAACCTTGTAAATAATTTTCTAAAATTTTCAGAGCCATTGGAAGATTAAACGAGCGAACAAAAGTATTCGCGACGAAAAGTTCAAAGACACAAAGTGTTGCGTCTCTACAAAGCCATCTTCTGAAATCGCTAAACGTAGCGGCACAATACATTGTGTCTCCTTATACACAATCAATCTTGATAATCCCCACAAAAAAGTCCTTCCGGGTTGCGAAAGGACTTTTATCAATTAGGTTTATATTAAAGTTTTAGTTGTTAGCGGTATTATCTGCCGATGCTGATGCTGCGCTGCTTTGTTTTTCCAGTTCGGCCTTGAACGACTCGAGCATGCGGCCGCCACGGTAAAAATATCTTTTGTAATAGGCATCGTCGAGGCTGCTGATAGCTACGCCGCGAGAAGAGGCATGTGCAAACCTGTTGTTGCCTAAGTATATACCCACATGCGAAATACGGCGGCTATGGATCTTGAAGAAAACCAGATCGCCTTCTTTCAGATCGTCTTTTCTAACCGGGCTAACCATGCTGAAAATATCGCGTGAGCTGCGTTCGATATCCATATTGAATACCTGGCTGTAAAGTTCTTTGGTGAATGCTGAACAATCGATGCCTTTTCTTGAGCTTCCACCAAAACGGTAAGGAGTACCGATCCAGTCATAAACGAAGTGGAAAAGTTTCATGTTCGAGGTTGCAGACATTGCAACGCCCATAATTTGTGATAAATAATCTTTGGCTAATGATTCCTGGTCGTCAGAATTTTTGTCATCAGCAACCGCTGAGTTTGTTTTTGTTTGAGCCTGAGCCGCTAACGTACTGAAAAATAACGCAATAACGATAGTAATTTTCTTCATTTAATCCTTTAGTTTGTTGTATTAGGCCAACAACTTGTTTATTAAATTGGACACCCTGTCTATTGTTCGCTACAAAACTATTTAAATTTTTTAAAAATGCAACAAAACGCCTGTTTTTTTCAACATTTATATCTTAATGTTAATTAGTATGGCATTTTTTGCTAAAATTAAAAACTGACATTCAGATGGTGTTCCTTTAGTTTTAAACATTTTAACATTAAGTTAAATTTTATACGGAAAACGTAAATTTTTGTTATGTATTTTAGGTGAAAAAAAAATGACACAGCATCACCCATTCAAATTTTTACAAATCTTTTTCAATAAAAACACACCTAACAGTGCTGTTACTTTTCGATATTTCAAGGATATAATTAGATTTGCGCATTATAATAAAATTGATCGTTAATAATACATGAGTTCAATCGAAATAAATAAGGATACATACCTGATGTGGTATGAAGCCATGCTTTTGATGCGTCGCTTTGAAGAAAAGGCGGGACAGTTGTACGGGCAGCAAAAAATCAGAGGCTTTTGCCATCTGTATATCGGTCAGGAAGCTGTGCTTGCAGGCGCAATGTCTGTACTGAAACCAGAGGACAGCATGATCACCGCTTACCGCGATCACGCACACGCAATGGCGAAGGGCGTAACCAGCAACGCTATTATGGCCGAGCTGTATGGCAAAGCTACCGGCTGCTCAAAAGGCAAAGGCGGCTCGATGCACATGTTTGATAAAGAAAAACATTTTTACGGTGGTCACGGTATTGTTGGTGGCCAGGTGCCGCTTGGCGCAGGTATTGCCTTTGCCGAGAAATATAAAGGTACCGGCTTTGTGAACGTTGCCTACATGGGCGACGGCGCCGTGCGCCAGGGCGCATTAACCGAAACTTTCAATATGGCTGCGCTGTGGAAACTGCCGGTAATATTTGTTTGCGAGAACAATGGTTATGCAATGGGTACTTCGGTTGCGCGTACCACTGCCGATACTGATATCTATAAAATTGGCTTGCCTTACGGTATCCCATCATCGCCGGTTGACGGGATGGACCCTGCTGCCGTACACAAAGCTATGGACGAAGCCGTTCAGCGCGCGCGTGCCGGTGAAGGCCCAACTTTTCTTGAAATGCGTACTTACCGCTACAAAGGTCACTCGATGTCCGATCCGCAGAAATATCGCACCAAGGAAGAGCTGGAAAGCTACAAAGCGAAAGATCCTATTGAACTGACTAAACACACCATCCTTTCTGAAGGTTATGCTGATGAAAAATGGTTTGAAGAGATTGAAGCGAAAGTGAAAGCCGAAGTTGATGAATCGGTTAAATTCGCCGAAGAATCGCCATGGCCTGAAGCTTCGGAACTTTACACTGACGTTTACAGTGGCGAGTATCCTTACATCATGAGCTAAGCGTTATTTAACTGAATTTATTGAACTATTGAATCAAAAATAATATATGGCCGAAGTAGTTAAAATGCCAAAAATGAGCGATACCATGACCGAAGGGGTATTGGCTAAATGGCATAAAAAAGTTGGTGATAAAGTAAAACCTGGCGATGTGCTGGCCGAGATAGAGACTGATAAAGCCACGATGGATTTTGAGTCGTACCAGGACGGCACCCTGCTTTACATTGGCGTTGAAGAAGGCCAGGCCGTACCTATTGACGCGACCATTGCCGTTTTAGGCGCAGAAGGCGAGGATTACAAAGCGCTTTTAGCGGGGGCCGGATCTGCAGCACCTGCTGCTGAAGCGCCGAAAGAAGAAAAGCCTGCCGATAAAAAAGCACCGAAAGCTGCTGAAGATAAAAAACCTGCCGCCGCTACTGAAGCAAAGCCAAAGGTTGACAAAAGCAGCATTCCTGCTACGGTTATCCGCATGCCTGCCCTGAGCGACACCATGACCGAGGGCGTGATCAATAAATGGAACTTTAAAGTTGGCGACACCGTGAAGAGCGATGATTCGCTGGCCGACGTTGAGACCGACAAAGCCACTATGGAAGTTGTTGGTTATGAAAACGGCACCTTATTATATATTGGCCCTAAAGAAGGCGAAGCTGCACCTGTAAACGGTATCATAGCCATTGTTGGTAAAGCCGGTACTGATATTACGCCTTTATTGAGCGAGGATGAGGGCGGTAGTGAAGTATCAGCAGAGAGTGGCAGCAGCAGTGAAGAATCTGCACCTGAAACTGCTACTACAGAAACTGCCACTGCTACTAACTCAGCAGACGACAGCCGTGTGAAAGCATCGCCGCTGGCACGCAAAATTGCCAAAGAAAAGGGCATTAACCTTAATGATGTAAAAGGCAGTGCAGAAGGCGGCCGCATTATTAAGAAAGATATTGAAGAATACGTTCCATCGGCTAAGCCAGCCGCTGCAAGCGCTCCTGCTGTTGCACCACAAGCGGCATCGGCACCTGCTGCTCCTGCGGCAGCGCCTGTTCAACTGCCAACATTTATTGGTGAAGAGAAATTTAGCGAGCGTAATGTTAGCCAGATGCGCAAGGCTATTAGCCGCCGCTTAAGCGAAAGCTTGTTCACCGCGCCGCATTTCTACGTAACCATGAGCATTGATATGGATCAGGCCGTTGCTGCCCGTACCCGCATCAATGAAGTTGCCCCGGTTAAGATCTCGTTTAACGACTTTGTGGTGAAAGCTTGTGCCGTTGCATTAAAACAGCACCCTGCTATCAACTCATCGTTCCTGGGTGATAAGATCCGCACTAACGAGCATGTGCACATCGGTGTTGCCGTTGCAGTTGACGAAGGTTTGCTGGTTCCGGTAATTAAGTTTGCCGACGGTAAATCACTAAGCCACATCAGCGTTGAGGTAAAAGAGTTTGCCGGTAAAGCAAAAGCTAAAAAACTGCAGCCGAATGAAATGGAAGGGTCAACCTTCACCATATCAAACTTAGGTATGTTCGGCGTTGACGAGTTTACCGCTATCATCAATACTCCAAACGCCTGTATCCTTGCCGTGAGTGGCATTCAGCAGGTTCCGGTTGTGAAGAACGGCGCAGTGGTACCGGGCAACGTGATGAAAGTAACCCTGAGCTGCGACCACCGCGTGGTTGACGGCGCAACAGGTGCTGCATTCCTGCAAACACTGAAAGCGTTGCTGGAAGAGCCGGTTAGGCTGTTGATATAACGATTAGAATTCCGGAGTTCCGATTTCGTGATAAAAAAAAGGCGATGGCTTAAGGCTCATCGCCTTTTTTTGTAGCAAAATTCCCGGTTGATTTTTTCTACAGGTTTTACACAACATTGGCTGTTAAATTGTATTTATATAAAACATTTTTTATGAGGTATATTGTGTATCCATCATAAAGAAAAGCTTACTTGCGTTGATTTGATATTTTACCTGAACTTGTTAAACATTCATAATTTAGTTATGACATTTGTTAACCTAACCTTGTGCAAACAGGCCTGGCGCTGCATTTCAAGGCCGTGAAACCGGAATTTCTTTTGCGGGTAACGCCGGTACAATAGCCGGGTGGTAAATATAGGTTAGGGTTCATATTTAATTTAAATGTTATGTTAAAGTTTTCTATGATCCATCTGGAGGTTCTGAAAACGGAGGTAACAGCCGCCGCCGGAATTACCAGCATCACTCCTGCTGCCTGCAGGGCGCTATCGGCAGAGATTGTGCGGGCCACTTCGCAGCGGATCAGCGAAACTACTTTAAAACGTATTTATGGGTTTGCGATAAGCAGGTTCACGCCATCATTATTCACTATCGACGTTTTATCGAAATACTGCGGTTATACGGGCTGGGCCGATTTTTGCTCGAAACAGCAGGAAAATACTGTTTTGCCCGAGACTGATGCGGACTGGGGTATGCTGCAACAAAATGCAGGCAATATCGCGCAGTTCACCTTGCAGGCATTAAGAAACAAGGCGGGTATCCCGTACAGCAAATCGATCAAACGGAGTTTTGCTGATGTGCATTTTGATAATTTTCTTGATTCGGGCTGCACGGGCACGGCGTTGATTGCCCCTTCCGGTTATGGTAAAACCATAGCGCTGTGCCATTGGTTACAGGAAAGAATAGCCGCCAGCATAGCAGAACGCAATGGCGACGTTTTCCTGTTTTTCAGTAGCAGCGCCCTGATGAGCATATTACTGACCCACCGCGACATCAATTACTGGATACTTGGTTTGCTGGGCTACGGTACCGGCAAGGATATAAATGTCCTGTTTGATGCTAAGCCAAAGGAAGCCCGCTTTTACCTGGTGATTGATGGTTTTGACGAGCACACGCCGAAGAACGATCAGTTTTATGTAGTACTGAACCAGGTGATTGATATTGTAGCCCTGCACAGTTATGATGATTGGTTTAAGGTGATCCTTACCATGCGGACGGCCACCTGGATGAACTACAGGAATGAGTTTGATGACAACCTTTGGTACACCGGATTTGAGCCCGGCCATGGTGGCATAAACGTCCCCTTATTTAACCCGGGCGAGATAAAACAGCTTTGCCGGAACATCGACCCGTTGACACAAACCTTTATTGCGCTTAACATAGCCGAAAGTTTTAGCCACCCGCTGTACCTGCAACTTTACTATAAGCAGCACCGTCATGATTTTTCATTAAGCAGCGCTGATCATTTTTGCATTTACGATGTAATAGCTCAGTTTATTTTAAATAAGGTGTACCTGGGCAGGCATTCGTCTGAAAAAGTGTTACTGATCAACACGCTGATTGAAGAGATGGACCTGAAAAACCGGCAGTATAAGGTTAACCTGTTAAAAGCCGCCCGCCTTATAAAAGAATATGAGCAGGCGTACACCGAACTTTTAGCCATTGGCTTTTTAAGGGAGTACAACAAAAGTGATAATTACGATTTTAACACCAGTGTTGTATTTGGTAACGATAATTTTTTGCAGCATAGCCTTGCAAAAAATCTGCAACAGCGTTTTTACGGCAAGCTTACGCCCCAATTTGTGCTGGCGTTCAATGAACAGTATTCGGAATCGGCACATAAAATGGGGGTACTGAAATGGTATATTTTCAATGCTGTTAAGACTGGACAACAGAACGACAACATACCCGACGATATTGACCTCACACCGGAAGAAAGAGCGGAACTGACAGCCTTTATGGGTGGCCTGGTTGAAAACAGTAGTAAGGGTATTCAAATTGAAGAAACGCAAAATATTACAGCTTTACCGGGGAAATATCAATAATTAGGCGTGGAGAATTTCTCAGCGCGGCGTTGCAAGGTACGCGACGACTAAGGCGCTGAACGAGGAGAAGATGATGCTATTGTTACAGCAGGCTGTAAAAGATCTGGACGAAAAGACCCGTAAGGTGGTGGATGTGGTAAGTAAAATTTAAATTTATGCCGTACAGATTTATCCGGCAATTAAGTGAAAGTATTCCATCAACCCAAATTCATCAAAACACGTATTGCGCCTACGCCAAGCGGATTCCTGCATTTAGGGAATGTGCTGTCGTTCAGTATCACAGCCGAACTGGCCCGCAGAAGCGGTGCGAAAATACTACTGCGGATTGATGACATAGACCGCGTACGGGCCGGCACTGAATATATTCAGGACATTTTTGACACCCTTAACTTTTTGGAGATTGCGTGGGATAATGGTCCGCGGGATGCGGTGGATTTTGAGTCCGGCTGGTCGCAGACGCACCGGATGCGGTTGTATGATGAAGCGATTGAGCGGTTGTATGCTGATGGGCGGATCTTTGCCTGCCGCTGTTCGCGGAAGCAATTGAACGACTCGGCTGCGAAATGTAACTGTAAAGAACAACAAACTGCTTTGGATACGGCTGATGTAAGCTGGCGGCTGGATACTGGCGCCGTGGGTAAATTGAATATTAAGACGTATAGCGGCGAGGTGCTTCAAACCACGCTACCCGCCGAAATGGGAAATTTTGTAGTGAGACGCCGGGACGGGCTGCCTGCTTATCAATTGACCTCGGTTATTGATGATCTGCATTACGGTATAGACCTTGTGATACGCGGGCAGGATCTGTGGGATTCAACAGTGGCGCAGCATGTATTGGCTGTAGCTTTGGGTCGTGAAGCGTTTAGGGACATTGCTTTTTATCATCATCCGTTGCTGGTGGCGAAGGATGGTGCTAAGTTGTCGAAATCGTCGGGGGCTACGTCGGTGAGGTATCTGAGGGATGAGGGAAGAACGGCAGGTGATATATTTACTGCCGCGGCGAAAATGTGCGGGGTAGAGAAGGATGCTAAGAATTGGCAGGCATTGGCGGGGATTTTTGTTTAGGGGTAATCAATTGGCGTTATGCCGCGAGATTTTCGTATATTTGTATTGACTCTTCAGCAGATATCGTCTGCAAAAACTCACGACGAACTTTCTCAGCGCCAAAATCGCAGATCTGAGACACGTGTTTAACAGGAAAACAAGTTAAAAACTGCATTTTTGAGGCGTATAGGCCGTTTTCGATCTTAAAGAAGGCAAAAAAGCGGAACGGTCTAAATGGCGTTTAGACCGTTCCCCGTAAAAAAACGACATGCCCTAAACGGTGTTTAGACCGTTCCATCGAAAAAAACGACATGCGCTAAATGGTATTTAGGGCGTTCCGGCCTTGCAAATTGGGATACCCAAATCGTGTTTTGGTAACAGGCAAATGATAGAGCCTTTAACCGTTACCCTTTCACCTTTATCCAAAAAACACTAACTTAGCCTACCAACCCTGGTTAAATGCAATGAAGACAATCACCTGTTTATCCGCAGCTCTTATATCTTGCAGCATTGCCGCCGCCCAACAAATGAACCTACAGAAACTTACTTACCCCGCAACCAAAAAGGTTGATACTATTGATACTTATTTTGGCACCAAAGTGCCCGACCCTTACCGCTGGCTGGAAGACGACCGCGCCGCTGATACCAAAGCCTGGGTGCAGGCCGAGAACAAGGTTACGCAAGACTACCTGGGGCAAATTCCCTACCGGCAGGCCATGCACGACCGGCTGAAACAGCTTTGGAATTATGAGAAGTACAGCGCACCTTTTAAAGAGGGCAAGTACACTTATTTTTATAAGAACGATGGCTTGCAGAGCCAGGCCGTGCTGTGGCGGCAAGAGGGCGACGGCGCCCCGGAGGTGTTTCTCGACCCCAATAAATTCTCTGCCGACGGCACTACCTCGTTACAGGGGATAGACTTTACCAAAGACGGCAGTATGGCGGCCTACCAGTTATCAGAAGGTGGCAGCGACTGGCGTAAGGTGATCGTGATTAAAACGACTGATAAAGCAGTGGTCGGCGATACATTGAGGGATATAAAATTTAGCGGGATTGCCTGGAAAGGGAACGATGGTTTTTATTACAGCAGCTATGACAAACCCAAACAGGGTAGCCAGCTTGCAGGGATCACCCAATATCATAAGCTTTACTATCACAAGTTGGGAGCACCGCAAAGCGAAGACGTCCTGATTTTTGGCGGCGATAAAACACCGCGACGTTATATCGGCGCGTACCTTACCGAAGACGAACGATTCCTGGTGATCTCGGCAGCAAAAGAAACTACCGGCAATGAGCTCTATATTCAGGATCTGAGCAACCCGAACAGCCTGATCATGAATGTGGTTGATAATTTCGATAACCAGCATAGCGTACTTGGCAATGTAGGCGGGAAACTGTATATCATTACCAATTTGTACTCGCCCAATTTTAAAGTGGTTACGGTTGATGCTGCCGACCCTAAACCCATCAACTGGAAAGACCTGATACCGCAAACTGCTAATGTGCTTTCGGCAACAACGGGCGGCGGGAAGATCTTTGCCGAATACCTGAAAGACGCTACCTCGTTTGTGCAGCAATATGATATGAGCGGTAAACTTGAACGCACTATAGCGCTGCCCGCTATTGGTACTGCAAGCGGTTTCGGCACCAAAAAAGAGGAGAAGGAAACGTATTACACTTTTACCAACTACGTTTATCCGCCTACCATTTTTAAGCTGGATATAGCCACAGGGATATCAACCATCTATAAAAAGAGTGGGGTGCAGTTCGACCCTACGCAATACGAGAGCAAGCAGGTGTTTTATCCATCTAAAGATGGCACCAAGATCCCAATGATCATTACCTACAAAAAAGGTACGGTGATGAACGGTAAAAATCCGCTGATGCTGTATGCGTATGGCGGCTTTAACATCAGCTTGACCCCAGCCTTCAGTACATCGAACATTATCCTGTTAGAGCACGGCGGCATTTACGCGGTGCCTAACCTGCGCGGCGGTGGCGAATACGGCGAGAAATGGCACAAGGCCGGTATAAAAATGAAGAAACAAAACGTTTTCGACGATTTTATTGCGGCGGCAGAATACCTCATCAAACATAAATATACTTCGAAAGATTACCTGGCTATTTCGGGCGGCTCGAACGGCGGCCTCCTGGTAGGTGCGGTAATGGCGCAGCGCCCCGACCTTTGCAAGGTGGCGTTCCCTGCGGTCGGCGTTATGGATATGCTGCGCTATAACCAGTTTACCGCAGGTGCGGGCTGGAGTTACGATTACGGCACCGCCCAGGATAGCGAGGAAATGTTTAACTATCTTTATAAATACTCGCCGTACCACGCGCTGAAGCCGGCCAGCTACCCGGCAACAATGGTGACCACTGCCGATCATGATGACCGCGTAGTGCCTGCACACTCGTTTAAGTTTGCTTCACGTTTGCAGGAATACCAGCAGGGCGTGGCACCAACCATTATCCGCATAGAAACAAAGGCTGGTCACGGCGCCGGTCAGAGCACCGAGCAGGTGATTAGCGGGCAGGTGGATAAGTGGGCGTTTATGTTTTGGAATATGGGTGTGAGTTTTTGATTTCGGATTTCGGATGCTCGGTTTCGAAATTGGAAATTCTGACTAAAGTGAATTTTGATCATAATTGATGAAATGAAATATACCAGACTTATCATTTTGGCTTTATTGCTTTTGGCGGGCAATGCCCTTTTTGCCCAAAAGCGCGACCTCAACATTGTGTTCATCGGCAACAGTATTACTTACGGTGCCGGATTGGCCGACCCTGCCACAGAAGCGCCGCCGGTTATCGCCGCGGGATACCTGCGCCAGCAATCGAACATCGGCACGGTGGATTTTGCCAACCAGGGGCATAGCGGTTATACCACCGTTGATTTTTTACCTTCTACCGGCGGGGTGTTTAAGGATGTGGAGAAATCGGCCCATGCATTTACCAATACGCAGGCATTGCTGATATTTTCCATAAAACTGGGCACTAATGACAGCGCCATTGAAGGCCCGCGGGGAGCACCGGTTTTCCCGGAGGTGTATTACCAGAATCTAAAAGCTATTGCCGATAGTCTGTTAAAAGAATTTCCAACCTGTATTGTTATTTTTCAGCACCCGGTTTGGTATAGCCCCAATACCTACAACGGCGCCAAATACCTACAGGAAGGGTTAGACCGCCTGCAAAATTACCTGCCGCAAATAGATCAACTGGTAGCCGATTATGCCGCTACTTATCCTAAACGCGTTTTTGTTGGCGATACCAAGGCTTTCGACTATTTCAAAAAACATTCGACCACTGATTTACAGGCAGAGCAAGGGCACCAGGGAACATTTTATCTGCACCCCAATAAACAGGGAGCCGTAGCGTTAGGGAATTTTTGGGGCGATGCGATTAGTAAGGTGGTGAAGAAATTAGGGAAATAAGCGTCATTGAATCCTTCCTACGCGTCATTGCGAGGGGGGAAGCAATCTCTGCGTAGGACATTAGCGCGAATGCATTGGCGTTTTTGTTCCTTCGAATTGATCTTTGGTTCAATCCACTTAGACATTCTCCCGCTCAGTTGCCGCGGGGCTGTTACTTTTTCTTGATAAAAAGTAACCAAAAATCAAGTCAGCAGAAAGGCTTCTTGGCGCTTCAGGCCATTGCGCGCAAGCTCCCAAAACCTTCGAGGGCTGGAATATTTTTGCCGGGCTACCCTGTCTATCGGCTACCCTGCATGCAAAATTTCCTATGCCCTATCCCAATGCTTTAGGCCACGGTTTTGTCCGCTTTTTGCCGAAGCTTTTCTGCTGACGTTTTAACCCGGAACATTGACTGAAAGCAAAATCGGGTACCTGTCTGTGGGGTGCCGAAACAAGTTCGGTATGACGAAAATGTATTATTTTGCCCGTGTTGGTGTTGTCACCAAAACGTTGGGGATGCCTAAGTGAGTTTAGCCCAATGGTAGTCATCCCTAAATCTGTTAAATCTGCTTAATCCCGGTTCAGAAACTGCGTTCGATTGGAGCGGATACCGGCCTGTGATTAAGGCCTGCAGGCGTATGAGCGGAAAGCGCGGGCCGAAGGTAACGCCATTATTTTATTGGCGGTAATGCATTAGCGTAACACACCCCTCCCCCCTCTCAAGAGGGGAATCGCACAAGGCCGCTGCTTTGCATTGACGGTGATGTCCTACGTAGAGATTGCTTCGTTCCTCGCAATGACGCGCGGTGGAAACCGCCGGAAAATAAAAAAGGCCCATAGAATATCTATGAGCCTTTCTAAAAAATCAAATTAAGATCTTTCTACCATTTATTGCCCCATGGGTCGCTAATGTTGTATTGTTTCAATACATCGGCAGGTACGCCGTCCCATTTGCCGGGCTGGTTGCCTACGTAGCCCAAATCGTCGATACCGATCTTGCTGGTGTAGAAGCCTGAGGCGGTCAAATCGCGCATACGATTGAAGAATGATACGCCTTGTGCCATTTCGGGCTTTGCTTTTTTAGGATAGGCAATGGCGGTAACCATTTCTATCTGTTGTGCACTGCTGGCATCTACGAATGTTTTGCCATACTTGTTCAAGCACTGCACATCCAGCCAGCGCAGGCCGCCGCGCATTGGGGTTTGGTGCTCGGGCATATCCTTCACAATAAACTCGATGAAAGCAGGCACCTTCGCGTCTGACGCGCTGCCGGAGCGGGCGTCTTTAGGGATAATGATATCGCCCAACACGGTGATGGTGGTCATTTCATGGTCGGTAAAGAATTTTTCTGCGTTCAGCTTTTTGTCGCGTTCAACCTCGAAAGGTTGACGACCGGCTTCTGCGGCAGCGGGTGCAGCAGTGTTGTCTTCCGCTAATTTATTTCCTTTAGGCTTACAGGCTTCGAGCAATACCCCGGTTGAGATAGCGCCAATGCCAAGAGCCTTTAATGAGTCGCGTCTGTTCATGTTTTTATAATGATTAAACGTTTAATTTTTTTCGTTGAGATAAAATGTATTCGGCGGTACGCATAGACAGGGCCAGGATGGTCCAGGTAGCGTTTTTATCGCCCTGCTGAACGAATGGAGCCGCATCCACCACAAACAGGTTATTGCAATCATGCGCCTGGCTGTATTTGTTCAGTGCCGATTTTTTAGGATCGTCGCCCATGCGCACAGTTCCCACCTCGTGGATGATCATACCCGGCGCTTCGAGACCGTAGTTGGTTTCCTTGCCTTGCGGCGGACCATAAATAGCGCCGCCCATATTGTGCATAATATCCTGGAAAGTATCCTGCATGTGCTTGGCTTGCTGAATCTCGTAATCGCTCCATGTATAATGGAATCGCAGTACCGGGATCCCGAATTTATCTACCACGTTAGGGTCTATTTCGCAATAGTTATCGTAACGGGCAATGGCAGTACCACGACCGGCCATGCCAAAGCCTGTTCCGTAAAAACGGCGATAATCTTCTTTCAGGTCGGCGCCGAAACCACCGGCTTCTTTCATTTTACCGTCTTTACCCGGTACCACGCCGTTCATGTTCTGGATGCCGCCGCTAAAGCCGTAACCCGGCATGTGCAAGCCGCCGCCAAACTCAATGTGGTAACCACGCGGAAAGTTCAGTTTTTTATTATCATAAACCCACGGACCATAAATGTGTACGCTGCCTACACCGTCTTCGTTGTAGCGCTTGCGGTCCATCAGCTCAGGCAGCCAGCCGCCCGCGCTCGATCCTGTTGAATCATGGATATATCGGCCAACAACACCGCTGCTGTTTGCCAGTCCGTTTGGATGACGGGATGATTTTGAGTTAAGCAGTAACCGGGCCGATTCGCCTGCGCTTGCGCCCAGGATCACCATTTTGCCCTTTACCTGGTACTCCTGCATATCTTCCTTGCTGATATAGGATACGCCGGTAGCCAGTCCGTTGGCGTCTGTCAGTACCTCGCGCACCATGGCGTTAGGAATCACCTTCAGGTTGCCCGTTTTGATGGCCGGGATCACCAAACATGAAGAAGAAGAGAAATCGCCATAGATTTTACAGCTGCGTCCGCATTGTCCGCAGAAGAAACAGGCACCACGGTCTTTGTTACCCGGCAGCGCCTCCGTCAATACCGAGCCACGGCCTGCAATAACCTTTACACCTGCTTTGGCGGCGCCTTTTTTAATATAAAGCTCGTTCAAGCGTGGTTTTGGCGGAGGAAGAAAGATTCCGTCCGGTTCATTCGGCAGGCCTTCAACGGTGCCGTAAACGCCGATCAAGCGGTCTACTTTATCATAAAATGGCTTAACGTCGTCATAGCTGATCGGCCAGTCGTCGGTCAGGCCATCGATGTGATGCCCTTTAAAATCATCCGGCCCCATACGTAACGAGATGCGGCCCCAGTGATTGGTACGGCCGCCCAGCATACGCGAGCGGAACCAGTGAAATTCAGTTTTGTCTGTAGTGGTATAAGGCTCGCCTTCAATTTCCCAGCCGCCGTAAGCAGCGTCGAAATCGCCGAAGTAACGGGTGGTACCCGCGCCTCTGCGTGCCGACTCATACGGCCATTTCAACTGCATCGAATCTTTAGCAGGATCGAAGAACGGACCCGCTTCAAGCATCAAAACCTTTAACCCTGCGTGGGCCAGTACGTAGCCCGACATACCGCCGCCTGCGCCCGAGCCAACAATAATGGCGTCGTACACCTCGGAGGATTTTTTAATTTGTATATCGTTGTTCATTTCAGTTTAGTGATTAGAGGCCAGAGACCAGAGATTAGTGATTAAAAGACGTTCTCTTAACCTCTAATCTCCATTCTCTGATCTCTAAATTATAGTTCTTTTATCGTAATATCTTTAAATGCTACCAGGTGGCCATGATCCTGCAAGGCAATTTTTCCCTTTGGATAAGCGGCGAAACCTTTCCAGTTTTTGAATTTGCTGCCGGCAATTAATTCCTGCCACTCGGGGCTGCCCATTTTTATGTCAAGGCTTTTCGAGCCGTTCATCCAGAAGGTAAGCTGACCATGATCTTTGCGGATCTTGATAGTATTCCATTCGCCGGCAGGTTTTGCAGCTACTGACGGGGCTTTCATATCATATAATGAACCGGCAAGGTGGTTTGCTTTTTTATTGTCTTCGGCACCTTTATCATCCAATACCTGCATTTCCATGCCTGTAAGATAAGTTGCACCAAAGGCCGGATCTTCATGAACGCCAAAAATAACGCCGCTGTTACCTTCCGGTGAAATTTTCCACGATAACGAGAGCTCATAGTTTTCGTATTCCTTATCGGTAACCAGGTCGCCCTGCTCAGGTGCTTTAGGGTCCAGTTGCAACGCGCCGTCAATCACTTTCCATGCGCCGGGGCCGGTTTTTAAATAGCTGTGCCAGCCTTTGGTGGTTTTGCCGTCGAATAATTTTGTTTGCGCCATCGAGCAATTTACCGCCGCGACCGCCAGAATACTAAACAGGATTTTTTTCATTTTGGTTAGTTTGTTTGAAGTTTAACAGGCATTGATGTGATGAAGTGCATTTTCAAAGAAAACGTATTCGCACCAAAGCTATTACAATGGGTAGTAAAATTATAATAAAAATGCATTTGAGCGAAAAAGAGTGCGAAGATTGTTACAGAAAGGCTCGACCGCGAGTGGTTGATGGCGTTAAATTGGGTTGAAAGCAAGTAATTGCTTCAAGGGATTTGAAATAAAAAGCGCCGGATGGCTGTTAAGTCTGAAATGATAATGGCTTATTTTTTTTTTTTGGGGGGGGGGGGGTAGGCGGATAGTACCGGTGCCGTATCAAAAAGAGCCGGGAGGACTTAATTAATCCCCCTTCCAACTCAGTCACCCGCTCTTATTCAACTACATATTACACCTTTTGATACTTCTTCAATTCTTCCTTGGTAATAAAGCGATAACGGTCTTTTAAGCATTTCGCACAGAAAAATCTTCTTATTGGAAGAAAGAACAACAGGTTGCGCCCGAACCAGTTTCTGGGCTTTTCAAAGTGATAAGGAGCTGAGCATTTTCGGCATCTAAGAATCTTGTATCGCATTAGTTTAAATTATTCTATCAGGAATAGGGGCTCAAATTTAATTCTAAAAGTTAAAAAACTTTGTTTCGTAAGATTAATTTTACAATTCCTTTAAATTGTAAAATACTTATTTTAAGGAATGTCTGAAAATCAAGTTGCTTCAGCGAGTATTTATTTCAATTTCTTTTGCTGTATTGTTAAATATCATTCGTTATATTTGATAAGCCCATTCCAACCCTGATAACCAAATCGTTATGAAAAAAGTGTCGAACATCCTTGCCCGCAAGGGTAACAGCGTTGTAGCTATAGACGGTGGCACCACCGTTTTAGATGCATTGAAGCTTATGGCCGAAAAGAACATTGGTTCGGTAGTGATTACAGAAGACGGGGCCTATGCCGGCCTCCTCACCGAGCGCGACTACGCCCGCAAAGTAATATTGCAGGGAAAATCATCGTTGGAAACCCAGGTACGCGACATTATGAGCACCGACTTCCCGCGCATGATACCCGAAAACTCGGTGGAGACCTGCATGCATGTAATGAGCGAGAATAACATCCGCTACCTGCCCGTATTTAAAGACAACACCATGTGCGGCATTGTTTCCATCAGCGACGTGGTTACGGAAACCATCCTATCGCACGAGGAGACGATTGAACATTTGAAGAGTTATATACAGTCGTGATTTAGGCTGAAACTTTTAGCTTTGTTGCGAATTACAAGATATTTTGTTGTATTCTCGCAATTATGCAGTTAACAGCCGAATTAAACACAATAATACTTTATGTTCAAAACGTTGAAAAGTTAAAGTCTTTTTATACGGATATTTTCAACCTTACGGTAGTTGAAGAATACGAATCTGTATGGGCGCTTTTGAATGCGGGAAATGCGATGATAGGTCTCCATAAAATTGGAGACGCATATTTGAATCCGGAAAAAAAAGCATTTAAGTTCGATAACAATACCAAAATCGTATTTCAAATAAACGATGACATTGGTGAGGCAAGGGAATATTTTATTAGTAAAAACGTAGCGATGAGAGAAATTAAGACTTTCGATAACTATGACTACTGGCTATGCGACGGAGAGGACCCTGAAGGGAACGTATTTCAGTTAAAGCAAAGAAAGTAACACTTAATCTATACAATTTTATTTGTTTCGGCTCAGAATCCGCGGAAGGATAATATACAACATTCTCAATATTAGCGCCACATTCCCTGCATCTCAACATTTTTTCCTACCTTGCCTTCCTCATCACCTAAAGTATAGTGACGTTTAAGGAATTCAATTTTAACGAGGATTTATTCGAAGGCATTCAAAGCATGGGGTTCAACACACCAACCCCCATACAGGAAATGGCCATACCCGTCATCCTCGGCGGGCGCGATATTATTGCCTGCGCGCAAACCGGCACCGGCAAAACCGGCGCTTACCTGCTGCCAGTGCTGGAGCATATCGGCAAAACAAATAAGCATCATACCAGTACCTTGATATTGGCGCCCACGCGCGAACTTGCCCAGCAAATAGATCAGCAGGTGGAAGGCCTTGCCTATTTTACCGGCATCAGCTCTATTGCCGTATTTGGCGGGGGCGATGGCAGTGTTTACGAGCAGCAGCGTCGTGGTATTCAGAATAATGTGAATATTATTGTAGCTACGCCCGGCCGGCTGATTGCTCACCTTACCTCGGGCGTGCTGAAGCTGAACCATGTTACGCACCTGATATTAGACGAGGCCGACCGCATGCTCGACATGGGTTTCTCTGACGATATTATGCGTATCATCAGCTACTTGCCCAAGGAGCGGCAAACACTGCTGTTCTCGGCTACAATGCCGGGGCGCATCCGTACGCTGGCAAAAAAGATCCTGAATAATCCGGATCAGATCAATATTGCCATATCACAGCCAGCCGTGGGAATCGATCAGCAGATCTACCGCGTGCATGATCAGCAGAAAACACCGCTGCTGCAAACGATATTGAAGAACGGTAATTTTCTGAGCACTATTATTTTTGCGTCGAGAAAAGAGATTGTCAAATCCCTGACAAAAGAACTGAAAGCCGCACATTTAAAAGTAAGCGCTTTCCACTCCGACCTCGAACAAAAAGAACGCGAAGAGATCCTGCTCAGCTTTAAAAATAAACAGCTGCCGGTAATTATCGGTACCGACGCATTGTCTCGTGGTATTGATGTAGAAGGTATTGACCTGGTAATTAATTACGACGTGCCCGGCGACCCGGAAGATTATATCCACCGCATTGGCCGTACCGCACGTGCCGAAACTACCGGCACCGCCATTACCTTTGTTAACCACCGCGACGAGCGTAAGCTGAAAAGCATAGAGCAACTAATAGAAAAACCGATCCGCCTTATGGAGGTTCCTGACGAGCTGCGCGCAATTGAAGGCCCAAAAACCGAAGACGCTCCGAAAAAACGAAATAACCGCCGCAAGTGGGGTAATAACAACCGGAAACAAAGTCCTAATAAAAATCAGCCTAAAAGCTAACTCTATACAAATGCTTAAGAGAATATTGATCTTATTGTTGCTGGCGCACTGCGGTGTTGCTTTTGCGCAGGAAAAAGAAAAATCTGGCAACCCAATATTCCCCGGCTGGTATGCCGATCCTGAAGCTAAGATTTTCGGTAACACCTACTGGGTTTATCCAACATACTCGGCTAAATACAATGAGCAGGTATTTATGGACGCCTTCTCCTCTACCGATCTGGTGCATTGGACAAAGCATCCTCACGTGATTGACAGCAGCATGGTGAAATGGGTAAAGCGTGCAATGTGGGCGCCGGCGGTAACCAAAAAGGACGGCAAATATTACCTGTTCTTCGGCGCAAATGATATTCATGATGATCAGAAAGAAATTGGCGGCATAGGCGTGGGCGTTTCAGACAATCCTGCCGGGCCGTTTAAAGATTATTTGGGTAAGCCGCTTGTAGGCAAGATCTACAATAAAGCACAGCCTATAGATCAGTTTGTGTTTAAAGATGACGATGGTAAATATTATATGATTTACGGCGGCTGGGGCGAATGTAATATTGTGCAGCTCAATAACGACTTTACCGGCTTTGTTCCTTTTAAAGACGGCGAAACCTTTAAAAAGATCACGCCGAAAGATTACGTTGAAGGCCCGGTAATGTTTAAACGCAAGGGCAAATATTACCTGATGTGGAGCGAAGGTGGCTGGACAGGTCCCGATTACCGCGTGGCCTATGCCATTGGCGATTCGCCGATTGGTCCCTTCAAACGTATCGCTACTATATTAAAACAGGATATGGCTGTTGCTACAGGCGCCGGTCATCACTCGGTGATCAATATTCCGCACACCGACGAATGGTACATCGTGTATCACCGCCGTCCGCTTGGCGAAACCGATGGCAACCATCGTGTAACCTGTATCGATAAAATGTATTTCGATGCCGACGGTACCATTAAGCCGGTGAAGATTACGGTTGAGGGGGTGAGCGCGAGAACGATTAAGTAAGCACTATTAATTCTCGTCTAACTCTCCTGCCGCAAAGGTATTCCCCTGGTTAATATCGCCAGTGTCAAAACCTTTCTTAAACCAGTAAGCACGTTGTGCCGATGTGCCGTGCCTAAAACTATCCGGTTCTACATGGCCCTGGGATTGTTGCTGCAGGCGGTCGTCGCCAATGGCATGGGCAGCCATCAATGCGGAGTCGATATCCGAGCGGTGGATCACAATACCATTCTGACCGTTTTTGGCTTCGTAATGCGCCCATACGCCGGCATAGAAATCGGCCTGTAGTTCCAGTTTTACCGAAAGTTTATTGTATTGCTTTTCGCTAAGTCGTTGTCTGGCTTCATCCATTTTTTGCGATACGCCTAACAAATTCTGCACGTGGTGACCAACCTCATGTGCAATAACATACGCTGCGGCAAACTCACCCGGTGCATGGAACCGCTGCTGCATTTCGGCAAAAAAAGAAGTATCGAGATAAACCTTCTGATCGGCCGGACAATAGAACGGGCCGGTTGCCGAGCTGGCAAAACCACACCCGCCGGCATCAACACCTCACTGTACAGATGGAGCGTTGGCTTGGTATAGGTGCGCCCCATGCTGCTGAAGATCTCGCTCCAAACATCCTCGGTGCCCGCCAGCACTACACGCGCAAACTTCTTCTGCACACCTTCCGGACCATTAGCCACGCGGGTATTTTGCTGTTGCGTGTTGTCGCCGCTGCCTTGCCCGCTTAAAAGCTGCGAGGGATTTATACCCGTAAAGAGGTAAATGAGCAGCCCGATAATGCCGATGATGCCGCCGCCAAAATAAAAACCCCGGCCGCCTCCTCCGCTGCTGCCTTCTTCTACGTTGTTGCTTTCACGTCCGCCAAACCATTGCATAGTAAAGTGTTTTGATATAAACACTAAACCAACTTTATGCAGCATTGTTCAATGAAGCGGAAAAGAAATCGCCACAAATTAGGATCACCCAAACAACTCACTGCTCAAATACCTGTCTCCTCTGTCACAACAAACAAAAACAATAACACCTTCATTCAACTCGGCGGCTACACGTGCAGCTGCAGCCATTGCGCCCCCGCTGCTCATACCGGCAAAAACGCCCTCTTCACGAGCTAAACGACGCGCCATCGAAACTGCTTCGGCTTCTGATATGTCAAGCACCCGGTCTACCCGCGCCGGGTCGAATATTTTTGGCAGATATTCTTCCGGCCAGCGGCGGATGCCGGGGATAGACGCCCCATCCGCCGGCTGGCAACCTACTATCTGTATCTCCGGGTTCTTCTCCTTAAAATAACGCGAGTTGCCCATAATAGTCCCTGTAGTACCCATGGCACTCACAAAATGGGTGATTGCCCCCTCAGTATCGCGCCAAATTTCAGGTCCTGTGGTTTTATAATGCGCCAGGTAGTTGTCGGGATTGGCAAACTGGTTAAGGATAAAATATTCGCCGCTTGCACCTTTTTCTTCGGCGTAATCGCGGCATTTCTCAATCCCCTCAAGCAGGGTCACTTTAGCGCCAAATGCTTCCATGGTAAGCGTACGTTCGCGGGTAGAGTTTGAAGGCATTACCAGTTCTATCTCCAATCCGTAAAGGCTGGCTATCATGGCCAGCGCAATACCGGTATTGCCGCTGGTGGCTTCCACCAGTTTGGTGCCCTGTTTAATTTCACCACGCTCAATAGCACTGCGAATCATGTTGAGTGCCGCCCTGTCTTTCACGCTGCCGCCGGGATTGTTGCCTTCCAGCTTGGCGAAGATGCGCACGTTGGGGTTAGGGTTTAGTTTTTTTATTTCGGCTAAAGGCGTGTTGCCTATCAAATCAATTATTCCTGCCATAGTATTAGTCTTTGGGTTTGTCGAGCACCGTTATTGCGGGTTTATGATAAACGGTTGAGTTGGGTTTTACGCTGCGGGTAAGCCATACGTTGCCGCCGATAGTGCTGTGATGCCCTATAATAGTTTCGCCCCCTAATATGGTAGCGCCCGAATAAATTACGACGTGGTCTTCAACAGTAGGGTGCCTTTTGGTGAATGCCATATTTTTGGCAACGCTCAGCGCGCCGAGCGTGACACCCTGGTACAGCTTCACATGCCGGCCTATCACACAACTTTCTCCTATTACAATACCTGTGCCGTGATCGATATGAAAATACTCGCCAATCTGGGCCGCCGGGTGAATATCTATCCCGGTTTTTGAATGCGCATATTCGGTAAGGATGCGCGGCAGCAATGGGACTTCGTGGTTATATAATATATGTGCAAGCCGGTAGAACGAAATAGCGAAGAAACCCGGGTAAGTGCGGATCACCTCAAATTCGGTCTGCGCCGCCGGGTCGCCTTCAAAAATGGCCTGGATGTCCGTATTCAATAAACGATACAGATCGGGCAGTTGCTGGAACACCTGGTGCGATAGTTCTTCGTCGTTACAGCCTTCGCAGGCCTGTGTAGCATCCATTATGAGGCAAAGCTCGTTCTCCAGCTTTTTAAATTCGTTTTGCAGTTGTGCCACGTTGGCAAATTCCTGTTTCGATTGCTCAGGAAACAGCAGCCGGATGAGCTGTAAAGCCCAGGTGGTAATTTCCCTGTTTGAGGGTACTGCCTCAACACTGTTATGCTTATCAAATAGCTGCCTGTAAAATTGGTCCATTTCGGTTGGTCGTAAATCAGTCTATTGCTGCCGGCATCGCTGCCCGTGTAACAATTTTAACGTAAAACTATAGACTTTATCGTTTATTTTATCCGATTTGCAAGTTTATATAAAAGATTGTTGTTGGTTTGTAATTTAGTTAAATAGAGACTGGAGATCAGAGATTAGGCTTATTTAGCAATTTGACAAGGTTTTTTTGGCTATTTGCTGCTCTCCAACCTCTAATTAACTAATTTCTAAACTAAACCTAATCTCTGATCTCCAGTCTCTATTTAACTAAATTAAATTTGTTCAGTGTCAATATTACACTATATTTACCATCACCAATTTTTAAACCAATGACTACCAGAAGATCATTCCTGAAAACTTCGGCTGTACTTTCGGCTGGGTTATTAGTGGCTCCGCAATTATTTGCGTACGATAAAAAATATATCGGGCTGCAGTTGTACACCATTCGTAACGCTATGGGCTCCGATCCGGTTGCCGCTTTGGCTAAAGTTGCGCAAATAGGCTATACTTCCGTTGAGGGCGCTACCTATACCGGCAGCGAACAATTTTACGGAATGGATTCGGCCAAATTTGCAAAGGTTTTAAAGGATAATGGCCTCATTATGCCAAGCAGCCATTACCGCCTGGGCGAGGACATGATGAGCACAAAAGGCACTATTTTGAACGACTGGCAGAAAGCGGTTGACGACGCCGCAGCCGTCGGCATTAAATACATGGTGTGCGCATGGTTGTCACCTACCGAACGCGGTAAGCTTGACCACTACAAAAAGATTGGAGACGACCTGAACAAGGGCGGCGAGATCTGCAAAAAAGCAGGCATTCAGCTTTGCTATCATAACCACGATTTTGAATTTATACAGGAAGACGGCAAATACCCGTACGAAACCCTGTTAGATGTTACCGATAAGAATTTGGTGAAAATGGAAATGGACCTGTACTGGGTTACCAAAGCCAAACAAGATCCAATCAAACTGATCAACGAGCATCCGGGCCGTTTCCCGCTATGGCATGTGAAGGATATGGACAGAACCGAGAAACAAATGTTTACCGAGGTAGGCAACGGTGTGATCGACTTTAAAAATATCTTTAAACACGCCAAAAAAGCTGGCCTGCAATATTTCTTCGTAGAGCAGGACATCTGCCCCGGCGACCCTTTCGACAGCATTACCAAGAGCATTACCTATATTAAAGGTAACCTCGTTTAAAACCTTTTATAATCAATCAACTCCCGGCCGGGTTCTCTGCAAAGAAGCCCGGCTTTTTTGTGGACGAATTCCTCACTCACCAACTTACAGCCCCGAATAATAATCATACCCGGCTTCGGCCCAGTAATCACGCGGGCGGGTATTGCTAAAGGTAATAGTGCCGATACGTTTCAAATTTTTAATACCGTATTTTACAGGAATGATTAGCCGCAGCGGTGCGCCGTGAGCCAGAGGAATAGGCTTATCATTTACCTCGTAAGCCAGTAAGGTTTGCGGGTGTATCGCGCTGGGCATGTCAAGGCCCACGTAATATTGCTTGTCGGGCGTTTCCATGCCCACATATTCCATTTTGGTGTACTCATCAAGGCCGAAGTGTTTGATGAAGTCGATGAACGTTACACCGGCCCAATGCTGGATCTGATCCCATCCCTCAACGCATTTAAAATCATAAACTATCTCGGTTTTGGGCAGGGCCATTATTTCCTGGATGGTCACATTCAAAACCTCGCCGCCTTTTTTCACCACTTTCAATGTCCACGTTGCCGGGTCGAATTTCTTCGAGGCTTCAATACCAATATCGCTGTTTACCCTTGTGTTTCGCGCTGCCATCGATTTCGGGTACGTTTTAACGAGATGGTTATCGCTGAATACCCTGCGGAAAAACAATTCAGTTTTATTAAGCGCGCGGCGCAGCGGCTTGCGTGCACCGGCCGTAATTCCTCCCGAAGCTTCTTCCGGCGATTTATAAAGCCAGCGCCAGCCTTCATAAGCGCCGCCGGCAAGTATGGTAAAGGTGGCAAACGAGACGAAATTGCGCCTGTTGATCTTCTGTTCAACAGTAGGCGCTTTCTTTACTTTTTTATTTTTGACAGGGGTACTCATTGTTTCTTTATTCTTTGAACGGCGGGCTTACGCGCAGTGTCTATTACTTCAAAACCGGAAATTACCGACCGGAAATTATTCCATCCTGCCAGCAGTACTTGTACAATATGGATCACGAAAAAGAAAACGTAACCCAGCGTAAGTATAAAATGGATAATGCGGGCCGAGTGATACCCCCCGCAAATCCACGTGAAGTAATAGAACTGCACCGGTTTATAAATGGCCAATCCGGTAATTACAGAACCCAGGCCCATAACAATAATGGCGGTATAGGCAATACGTTGCGCTGCGTTGTATTTTTTTTGAGGCGGCGCCATTTTGCGGATATGCAGGTCATGCAGCAATACAAGCCACGCCTCTTTGAACGATTTTTTTTGCGGGACAAGCTCGCGCCACTCTCCGGAAATAATAGTGTAAAGGATATACAGCACGCCATTCAGCGTAAAGAACCACATGAACAGGAAATGAAAAGCCATACCCTCGGCCAGCCGGTGCGGCACCTTCAGGGTATTGTAAAACCAGTCTGGAAAGAACCTGAAAAACGTATGCCCGAACAGCGTGAACGTGTATTCGTCATTCGCCCAGTAAATAAGCATACCGCTCCAGATCATAATGGTGAGAATGGGGAAATTAACCCAATGACACCAGCGCATGGCTAATGAATGTTTTTCTTTTATAGTTTTCATACCCGGGGTAAAAATGGCACGTAAATTTACTTAAATAACTTCACTTAGAACTTTTAGCAACAACTGTTTCATTAGAAAAAGTTGCTTTGGCTGCACCTGTGATGGCGCCGCTGGCCCTATTCTGCAAAAAGCCTATCACCTCCCAGCCTTTTTGATCAAACCCCTGCGGTAAAACCACACTCACTACTCCTGAGTTACCTGTTAAATCAACCTGCTGTAATTTACGCACAATTTGTACATGTGCCAGGGTCCGGCCTTTATTTTCGCCGCGCTCAACTTTCGATGCAGCGTTTTTTTCAAGTATGGCTACCTGTAATACTGTGTTTTTGTCGGCACCATCAATGTTATATTTAATGGCGGCTTGTTTGTTTCCCATAGCGGTGGCAGTTAAAGCTAATTGCGCGGCATTGTCCTTCTCCAGGTTAGTACGGATAGCATTGCGTAACGTGCCTTCCTCCGAACCTACAAACTCTGTTTTTCCGTTCACTACAATTTGCGGGGTATAAACACTATTCAGGTGCAGGTAACGGGCATATTCGCTCTGCCGGTTTGAAAAGGCGGCACTGCTAAACTGATCTTTCCAACCCAGCCGGTCCCAATAATCTACGTGGTAGGCCAGGATATAAATTGGTTTGTCCGCCGCCTCTTTTTCAATTCTGGCAACTAAGGCATCGGCCGGCGGACAGCTCGAGCAGCCTTCAGACGTGAACAGCTCTACTACTGCAAAGCCCTTACTTTCGGTTTTCATTATTTTAGGCTGTTTGATAAATGCAGTCGAAGCCAGCGCAACTGCCAAAAACAATGCGGCGAAGCTTAATATTTTGATCGGTTTCATATTAATGGTGTTTAATTAATTACGTTTTTAAGCTGTAGTCGGATATGTGGGTCAGTCCTTACAATAAAATTAGATTTTTTTATTTCTATAATTTATTGTGAATCAACTTGTATTAACTTGTACAAGGTTTCGCTATGGAAGCTTTAAAAATTTATCATAAGTGCAGCTAAAGTCTCCTCCTTCAGTGGAGATTTAGAGGGGCTCGAAATAATTTGTAAGGTTTCTGTCGTTTTTACTACTAATATTAAAAATCACAACTGTGCCGGTTAACAGCGGCAAACTTTTATGGAGCACAAACTAAACCCCCATCAATGGGTGGCGGCGCATGCCGATTATTTGTATGGCTTTGCCATAATGCGTATTAATGATGAAGAACAGGCACGCGACCTGGTACAGGATACTTTTTTAGCAGCACTGCAAAAAGTTGACGGCTTTGCGGGTAAAAGCTCGGAACGTACCTGGCTCACGGCCATCCTGAAAAATAAGATAATTGACGTGTACAGGAAAAAATCATCCGGATTGAGAACCACTGATGTAAAGGAATCCGAAGAAGAGCAGGCCGACTTCTTCGACAGTAACGATGGGCACTGGATACACAACAATGGCCCGCGCGAATTCGGCATCGAGGATAAAGATCAGCTGGTGAGCCGGGAGTTTGAGGCGATCCTGAAAAAATGCATGCAAAAGCTGCCTGTGTTGTGGATGTCGGTATTTACGATGAAGCATATTGACGAAGAGCCTACAGAAACCATTTGCGCCGAGCTAAAGGTAACCCCGGCTAACTTTTGGGTGATCATCCACCGGGCAAAGGTGAACTTGCGGGCGTGTCTTCAAAAAAACTGGATTTAAAATTTAAGTTATGAGCTATTTAAAAAGAATTATTTATAACTGTAAAAAGGCCACTCTGTTAATAGAGAAAAAGGCTATGAGTAAAATAACCGTAAGAGAATATATCGAGCTGAGCATCCATTTGATTGGTTGCCGGTTTTGCCGAATCTACAAAAAGCAAAGCGCCGTCATTAACGAGATGGTGCGCCAGCTTTTTAATGATGCGATGAAGCCTGGCGCGCGGCTCGACGAGAATTTTAAGAGGGAATTGCAGGGAAGAATAGAGGAAGAATTGAATAAATAAACTTTATAGACTAAAACTATTTTAAACCGCATTAATTATAGTTAAACTTTACTTTACTTGTAATTATACCCTGAAATAAATTAAAATACTTTGTAAGGTTAATCATTCACTGCCGACTAAGCCGGTAAGAGTTAAAAAACTAAAAAAATCAAAGTATGAAATCACTTATTTCCGGCGCAGTTGCTGTAGCCATTGTGGCCAGCCTTTCTTTAGCCAGCCAGGCAAAGACCGTTAACCATTCATCTTCAAACACCATTGCCGTTAGCGATACAGGCAAGATGGATAAAATGAAGAACGACAAAATGAAGATGGATAAGATGGAGAAAAAGAAAATGGACAAGATGGACAAAGCAAAAATGAAGTCCGAAAAGAAAATGGACAAAATGAAAATGAAGAAAGACACTTCAGGTAAAATGTGAGTTGTTTTTTGTTTTGATTGGGAGGGGAACATTTCCCCTTCTTTTTTACACTTAGCTAAATAGAAATGAAAAAATTTATACTAATAGCTGCCGTACTGTTCATGGGTTTCCAGGCGATGGCGCAAACAGGTTTAAAAACCGGCATGCAGGCGCCGGAGTTTACCGCAACCGATAATTCAGGCAAGTTGCTTGATTTGAAAGCATTGCTGAAAGAGCACAAATCGGTGGTGCTGTTCTTTTACCGCGGGCAGTGGTGCCCGTACTGCAACAAGCATATTAAACAACTACAGGATTCACTGCAATTACTTACCGGCAAAGATGCTTATGTAATTGGCGTAACGCCAGAAACCAAAGAGAACATCGACAAGACCATCGAAAAAACACATGCTTCATTTTCGATGGTGCAGGATAAAGGTTACAAGATCATGAAGGCCTACGGCGTAAATTATACCGTAGATGCTGATCTGTATACTAAATTAAAAGGTTACGGCGTCGATCTGGAAAAGAATAACGGCAATACTGATCACGTGCTGCCGGTTCCGGCTACCTATGTAATTAACCGCTCAGGAAAAATTGTTTATGTGCAGTTTGATAAGGATTATACGAAACGCCCGTCGGTAAGTACAATAGCCGCGGTGCTGTAAAGCATAAACCCGTTCAAAGTCTTTGTGTTCTCTGTGAACTTCTGTGTCGCTGTGGTTATTTTCGCCGAGCTCGCAAAGGAGGTACAGGATAACACAGAGACTTTATCTTTTAATAAGCTCACGCTATTTTAAATTCTTCGGTAGCCAGTTCCGCAACCTCCTGCGGATTGTGGGTTACAACAAGAACGGTTGTTTTCAGTTCAGCAATAATGAGTTTTAGCGCGTTTATCAGTTCCGTTTTGGTTTCGGGATCGAGGGCGGAGAAGGGCTCATCCATTAACAACAATTTCGGTTTGATGGCTAAGGCTCTCAATATAGCCAGGCGCTGCTGCTGCCCACCAGAAAGATAAACCGGTTTATGACTAACGAAGGGTTCCAGTTTGCCAAGCTTTAATAAACGATCGATCCATGCGGCATCTGTTGTGGCATATTGTAAATGTTCCAGCACCGTCATGTTCGGAAACAACGCATAATCCTGGAACACAAACCCGCATAGTCGCTGCTGAGGTTGCAGGCCGATCTTATTTGCTGCATTGAACCAGGTTACCCCGTTAACCATTATGCTGCCGTTTTCGGGCTGAATAAAGCCGGCTATTATTTTTAACAGCGTGGTCTTGCCTGCACCGGAGGCCCCGTAGATCTTGGTGATACTTCCAGCCGCAAATTCTTTCTTTACCTGTAACAGGTGCTCTCCCTTATAGGCCCTTAACCTTTTTTCAATATCGATGCTGATCATTCTAAAGGACTTTTTAATTGATATTTATTGAACACAAAAACCGCGATGACCAGTACAAACGTGATAGCGAAAAGCACGAGCGAATAAAGGTTGGCGCTGTGGTAATCCATCTGCTCAACGGCATCATAAACGGCTATTGACGCTACCCGTGTAACTCCCGGTATATTTCCGCCAATCATCAGCACAACACCGAACTCGCCCAGCGTATGGGCAAACGTAAGCACAATTGCAGAGAGCAGCGAGGGCCTGATATTGGGCAGCAGTATTTTAATAAACGTTTGCCACCTGCTTTTACCGAGACTATGCGACGCCTGTGACAGCGACACAGGTAATTGTTGTAATGCCGACTTGATAGGCCCTATCATAAACGGCGCGCTGTAAATAACCGATGCCAGCACCAGTCCTTTAAATGAAAATACAAATTGAATATCGAACGTTTGCTGTAACCACAGCCCTATCCCATGCTGCGGACTAAATGCCAGTAGTAAATAAAACCCCAATACCGATGGCGGCAAAACCAGCGGCATGGTAATCATCGCTTCCAAAACAATTTTAAAAAAAGATCGTCCACGCGAAAGCCACCACGCAACGGGCAAGCCAATAACTAACAATAACGCTGTGGTTATTGCCGCCAGTTTAAGGGTAAGCCATATTGGAGTTGGGTCCATTAATTATGAGTTCTTATTTTATTTTGTTATCCTGAGCGATAGCAAGGATGAAAAAAAGAAAAGGCCAATCACATCACATGATAGCCGAACTTCTTAAACGTAGCCTTTGCCGCAGGGCTTAAAACATATCCATAAAATTTGTCAGCAGCAGCGTTTCCGGAGGCATGTTTTAGCAACAGCACCCCCTGTCCAATAGGCGAATACGTTTTGGGATCGATACGAGCCCAGTATAACTGCGTTTTATTAGCCGGGTCGGCAACAAAGGCCTGCGTGGTAAAACCTACATCAACCACACCGGTTGAGATGTAGGTATTTATTTGAGAAATACTCTCACCGGTTACAATTTTTGATTGGATATCATCAAGGATGCCTTTGTTTTTGAGCGCTTCTTCTGCAGCTTTACCATAGGGCGCGATAGCGGCATTGGCAATGGCTACTTTTTTTATTCTGCGGGTTAACAGCACACGTTCCCAGTTTTCAAAACCTATATTCTGATTGCTGCAAATAATTAAAAGGCCTTGCGCATAAACAACTGGTTTTTTAAGCCCGAAGCCGTACTTAAAAAGCATTTCCGGAAATTCAACGTCCGCCGAAAGGAATACATCGAAAGGAGCGCCGTTCTTTATTTGGGTGCTCAAATTTCCAGACGAGCCGATAATAGGCTCTATAGTTATTCCGGTTTTTGTTTTGAAATCAGCCTGCAATACTTTAATCACCGGGGCCAGGTTGGCAGCCACAGCCACTTTTACATTTTGTGCAAAAACCGGCGCGGTAAGAAGAAAAAATGCCCCTATAAAAAGTTTAAGTTGTTTCATGGTATTGAGATTAAGCCGTTCGCAAATTAGGGCGTTTAATGGAAATTGTAACGTTTTAAAATATTTTTTTGGTATTAAAGCGTATCAAATCTTCACGAAAATCAGTTGTTCTAAATTTGTTTAAATGTATAAAAAAGGCATTGGTTAGCGCTATATTAGCAAATGTACGGCTAAAACCAATTATTTGCAGCGCACATCACCTGTGTGAATATCTGCAGAGAGGCAATGCTTCGCGTATCCCGCATACTTGTTAGCATCATACTGAATTGAAATAATAGAAAACGAGATGCATCGCGTTCTGCATAAACCAATACATAATCGCTTTTAACAAATGAAAAAACTAATAACTATTCTTCTTATCATCACAGTTGGCAGCACTTTATCAAACGCCCAAGCCCGCAAATTCATTACCGTTAAGGGTAAGGAAGTAATAGGCGCAGACAACAAACCCTTCCTGATGCGTGGCACCAACCTTGGCAACTGGTTGATACCCGAAGGCTACATGTTCAAATTCAAGGATGTGAATTCGCCACGACTTATTAACCAGGCGCTGAGTGAAATTATGGGTCCGGAAGATGTGAAGGCGTTTTGGAAACAATACCAGGATACTTATATCACGGCGGCCGATATCCATTTTCTGAAGGCGTCGGGGATGAACTCTATCCGTATTCCTTTCAATTACCGCCTTTTTACCTCCGAGAGTTATATGGGGCAAAATAACCCGAATCGCGGTTTCGAACTGCTTGATCGTGTGATTGGCTGGTGCAAAAAAGAAGGCCTGTATGTGATCCTGGATATGCACGCTGCGCCCGGAGGCCAAACCGGCGATAATATTGATGATGGCTACAGCTATCCTTTCCTGTTTAAAAGCAAGGCCAGCCAGCAGTTATGCATCAATATCTGGCATCGAATCGCGGCACATTACGCCAATGAAACTACCGTTATGGGTTACGATCTGCTGAACGAGCCTATTGCTACCTATTTCAAGGCGGATGAGTTTAACCAATACCTCGAACCGCTGTATAAGGATATCACCAAATCCATCCGGACAGTTGATAAGAATCATATTATCATCTTAGGCGGTGCGCAATGGGACAGCAACTTTAAACCGTTCGGCGCGCCGTTTGACAGTAAATTAATTTACCAGTTTCACAAGTACTGGACCGATCCAACCCAAAAGGTGATCCAGGATTATATCGATTTCCGTGATAAATATAATGTGCCTATCTACTGCGGCGAAACCGGCGAGAACAAAGATGAGTGGGTTAAGGATTTCAGAATTACATTAGAGAAAAACAACATCGGCTGGCATTACTGGCCATACAAAAAGCTGGATAACACCGCGGGTATCATCACATTCGATGCCCCGGTTGGTTATGAAAAAGTAATAGATTACACCGAAAAGCCCCGCGCCACGTTCGACCAGATCCGCAAGGCAGCCCCTGAAGACCGGGAAGTTTTGATAAAGGCGTTGTGGGCATTTATAAAGAATTCCAAATTTGAAAATTGCAAACCTAATAAGGGGTATATCGAGGCGTTAGGATTTAAAGTGCCTTGAGAAGGAGGGGAAAGGTTAAAGGCGAAAGCTGAAAGGTAAAAAAGGAAGTCGTTTTATTCAGCATGACACAATATAAAACCTTTCGCCTTTTACCTTTCAGCTTTAACCTTTAATTGTAAAAATTACCCTTAATAGGATTTTAAAAAGTAAAGTATTATCATTGTTTTAAGCCGACCTAAACCAATTATAAACCTTTTGTTAACCAATACATAAAGCATATTAAGTAACCCGGCGATACTGAAACCTGTATGAGTAAAAACTTACTTAGACTTTTTGCGTCTTCGTTTTTGTGTTTGGCTTTTTTTGCCGTAAAAGCGCAGGAACCTGTTAAAATATGTGATTCGCTGAAGCAGCAGATATTCCGCTTTGGCCAGGTAGATTACCTGGAAGATCGTCATAGCAACCTCACCATAGGCGAAATAAAAAGCCTGGCTTTTGCCAACAAATTTAAGGTAAACCCCATAGCCACGCCTGTAACCGCCGACCCTAATACCGCTTACTGGTACCGCCTTAAAATACGCCACAACCCGCACTCAAAAAATAACTGGATCATCGAGTTCTTCGATCAAACCATCGATAGCATCGCTGTTTATTCGCCCACAAAAAACCATACTTATACCGCTACCATGCTGGGCAGTAACAGGCCTTTTTCGGCAAGATTTTATCAGCATAAAAACTTTAGCTTAAACCTTTACAATGCCAGCCTCAGCGGCGACCAGTTGTACTATGTCCGTATCAAATCGCACCAGCCGGTAAATGTCATCATGGTGCTGCGGTCGGTGAACTGGTTCATTACCTATGCATTGGAAGAGTATTTTTTCTTCGGAATTTTTTATGGGATGATCCTGGTGTTCGGGCTGTATAACCTAATGATGTTTATTGCCATGCGGCAAAGGCAATACCTGTATTATATTGCCTATAACCTGAGCATTGGCCTGTATGAAATGTGTGCCGATGGTATTGCCTATCAATACATCTGGCCGGGTTCGCCCATGTGGAACCACAATGCGTATGGTGTGGCATTATTTTTTGCAAGCATATTCTCGGTACTGTTTACACAAAGTTTATTGAATTTAAAGGTGAATGCGCCGCGGCTTAATAAAGCTATCTGGTGGGTAATGGGCTTGCGCTGCCTGTACTTTTTGCTTTGTCTCACTGTAAATCCTAATTGGTTCAGCTATAAGATCATCGAGATAGTGCCGCTTACGCTGGCTTACTTTGCGGGCTGTTATGTGCTCATTAAAGGTTATCGCGCAGCGCGGTTCTTCGTAATCGGCTATTCGTTTTTGTTAACGGGGTTTGTCATCAAGGCACTCATTGCGCTTAACCTCTGGTGGCTGCCGGTAACCGCGGCTAATTATTACAGCCTCAGTTTTTGTTTTATTATGGAAATGGTATTCATTTCATTTGCCATTGGCGACAGGGTGCGCCTGCTAAAAAAACAGGAGGAAAAAGCGCAAATGGACGTGATACGCCAGCTAAAGCTAAACCAGGAACTGAAGGATGCGCTTAACCGCAACCTGGAACAGCAGGTGCAGGAGCGCACCCACGAACTGGTTGAAAAATCGACCACGATAGCGCAGCAGAATGAAGCGCTGAAAGCAGTGAATAAAAAGCTGCAGGAACAGGCGGAAGAGATCTCGCGGATGAACGTTTTGCTGGAGAACGACAATACCATTCTCCACCAGGATATAGAAAAGATAACGCATAGCAGGGTGATGTCGGCCGAGGTGGATTTTGAAGAATTCAGCAAAATATATCCTGATAGGGAAACCTGCTTCAAGTTCCTGTCAGACCTGAAATGGGAGAAAGGCTATACCTGTCGCAAATGCAACAATACGCATTACGGGCACGGGCACCTGCCTTACAGCAGGCGGTGTTCAAAATGTGGCTACGAGGAATCGGTTATTGCCTATACCATTTTACAAAACACGCGTATTCCCATTAACAAGGCCTTTTATATGATCTTCCTGATGTACTCCACCAACGGGAAGATCTCCTCACATAAATTATCAGAGATCTTATCTATCCGTCAAAGCACCTGCTGGGCCTACAGCTCACGTATCAAAAAGGTAATGGAGGCCAGGAAAAAGGAGCTGAAAAATGCGGGAGAAAAGGGATGGAGTAAGTTGGTGGTGGAATGACATTGAGTCCGAAAGAATAACCAACTGTTAAAGAACCCTGTCGCCAGTTCAAGCGCCCACGCTTGAACGAAAAAATGTTTTAAGCGTCCACGCTTAAAGCCACAAGCCCCGCTTTGTAAAAAAAGAAATTACCATTGGTTTTCACACTATTCTTTTGTTAGTTTTGGACTATAAGAAAGAGGGATTCAACACTCATTGGCCCCTCTTCCCTAAAAACCTGTAACCTTATACAACTTCACTATATGAGCTTTGACCAGAATCTTGAAAAGGTTGGTAAAAACCCCGACATCATTATTTTTATTACCGACCAGCAGCGCGCTACGCAACATTTTCCAAAAGGATGGGAGGAAGAGAACCTGCCTAACCTTACCTTTCTAAAACGAAATGGTTTTAGTTTCGACCGGGCTTTTTGTAATACCTGTATGTGTTCGCCAAGCCGGGCAACATTGCTTACGGGCCTATACCCTGCACAGCACGGCGTTACCCAAACGCTTACCTCGTTGGGTAACTATTCGCCCGCCGAAGGCCAGCTGGATAATACTATGCCTAACCTGATGAATATGTTGCAGGGCAATGGCTATGATGTGCAATATCGCGGCAAATGGCACCTGAGCAAAGGGGTAACTACTTATGCATCGCTGGTAGCGTCAGACGTGGCATTGTATGGTGCAATGGGGTGGGTACCGCCAGATTCGGGAGAAGATATGAATCCTTTGAACTTTGGCGCCGGTTATGCAAACCATGACGCCAAATATGTAAAAGAGGCCATCGAATACCTGCAATCGGTAAAGGCGCGCCGGGCAAAAGGAAATAACATGCCGTACTGTTTGATCTTGTCGTTGGTTAACCCGCATGACCTGCTGGCTTACCCAAAAACCGCAGGAACTTACGGTTATGCCCCGTCTGACTGGGCCGGCCGCGAAATTCATTTGCCGAAGAGTGTTGAAGAGGATCTTTTGAAAAATAAAAAACCTTTGGCGCAGTTTCAGTCCATGCTGGCGCAGGACGCCGGACTTGGCGTACTCAGCACGCGCGACATGAAACTCGATTATCTGAATTTTTATGGCTTCCTGCTTTCAAAGATCGACACGGAATTGGGTTATGTGACAAATGAATTGTACGCCCCGGATGAAAACGGAAAGCGTTTGGCCGACACAGCTTTGGTAATTCAGACGTCAGATCACGGCGAAATGGGCCTCGCTCATGGTGGCCAGCGTCAAAAAATGTTCAATGCCTACGAGGAAACCATCCGCATACCGCTGGTGGTATCAAACCCTGTATTGTTTAACGAGCAAACGCAACGTGTACAAAATACCATGAAACTGGCATCATTGGTAGACGTAATGCCTACTATAGCCGAAATGACGAATGTGCAGAACGTGCCGGCGGGCCTTCGCGGAGTTAGCCTGGTGCCGTTAATGAAAGATAACGTAGCGGTGCAGGACAGTATTCTATTTGCATTTGACGATACCAAGGCCGGGTTAAACAACAAAGCATCTATGGTAAATGCCGCAAACAGGGTGCGCTCTATCCGTACGGAAGAATGGAAGTTCAATTATTATTTCGACGCCATGGGCGCCTATGCCGACCAGTTTGAACTTTATAATTTGATAGCCGATCCGGATGAAATGCACAACCTTGCCTACGATGATAATTACAAAGATCAACGCGAGGAAATGGCCCAGCAGTTGAAACAGCTGGAAAGATCGAAACTGCTGGTGCACGCAGGTAACTAACTGACCCAATATAAATGGCCGGAACGAAGATCGTAAGGCTTTCGTCCGGCTTTTTTATTGTTGAAATACTTCGGTAAACATCAGGCGTTCCGGGGGAACACACTCGCTTGTTTATTTTTTTACCCACCAAATGTTCCTATGGAACATGTACTTCCTGTTATAGGTTTGCTTTCCGCCTGAATGCCGTTTCGTTGTCACTTTATAGCCGCCAATGTTCCTATGGGGACATAACTTAGCGTTTCGTCATCTTTTCGCGTTCCATCGGGACGCCTGGTAGGTAGAAAACCAAAAAATAAGTTCCACCTTCCATCGGAACGTTTGGTGATCGCTGTGCATTTAATCAAACAAATCATACACCGACCGTCACCAGGATGAAATTTTTAGTTCTCAAATTTTTTAGAGAACTCGCTCTGCTCAGAAACGCTTAATGTTAAACTTTAATTTGCTTTAAAATTAACTTGTGAAGCAACCGTATCACTCTTATTTCTCCTGAGATCAAAAACCGCCTTTGGCGCTTATAAAAGGGCTTTTTGTACAAAATACACACTGTGTTTAAAGCGTATTAGATAAATTACAACTGTCTATTAATCAGTTATTTATGTGTAAATATATTTGGTTATTATATATTAATTAGCATAGTTTTGTATAACCAATTTAAAACTGTACGTCTAGCCCTGATGCTGAAAAACAACTAAACGCCCCTGGCGTTATGGCTAACTTGCTGCCCAGGTATTTAAGCGCAGGTTAACTGGCTTTCACCTCGTTACAGGCACAATCGTAGTTTATAAATGGCTTAACATTAAACCAATCAACTAATTATAACCATTTATGAAAACTATTTACAAGCTAAAGTTGCTGGCTGCATTGTTGCTGCTGCCGGCGTTGTTTTTCTACTCGTGTAAAAAAGATATGTCGAAGGCGGCGCCCGGCGTGGAGAATAACACAAAAGGCAGTACAACCGTTGCCCGCGCAGCAAACGAAACGGTGAATGTATGGGAAACTACCTCCGATCAGAGCAAACTCCTTGCCGCGCAGGCCAACATCAACTTTGCCGCCGATGCAGGCACCAATGCCACCACCATCACCGTTGATGAAAACACTACTTTTCAAACCATCGATGGTTTTGGCTATGCCTTAACCGGCGGCAGTGCTTCATTAATTAACGGACTCGGGGCTAATCAAACCACATTCCTGAACGACATTTTCTCTACCGCATCCGGACATGTGGGTTCGAGCTTTGTGCGGATCTCTATCGGCGCTTCTGATTTAAGCTCATCTGATTTTACGTATGACGATATGCCATCAGGTCAAACCGATAACAGTCTTACTCATTTTAGCATCTCCCAGGAAATGACCGACCTGGTGCCCGTGCTGAAAAAGATCATCGCCATAAACCCTTCCATCAAAATATTGGCTACCCCCTGGACGGCTCCTGTTTGGATGAAGACCGGTACAACAGGTAACGGCGGCTTTACCGGCGGCAGCCTGAATACGGCTTATTACGATGCCTATGCCCGCTACTTCGTTAAATACATCCAGGCCATGCAGGGACAGGGAATTAACATTTATGCTATTTGTCCGCAAAATGAGCCGCTTAATCCAAACAACAACCCGGCTATGACTATGCAGGCAAACGAGGAGGCTAACTTCATCAAAAACAACCTCGGCCCGCAGTTCTCAGCCAATGGCATCACCACAAAGATCATCGCTTACGATCATAACTGCGACAGGCCGGATTATCCGGAAGCTGTTTTGGGTGATGCGGGAGCAAATCCTTATGTAGACGGCTCGGCATTCCACCTGTATTCAGGCGATATCAGCGCGTTGACAACCGTTCACAATGCCTATCCAAGCAAGAACGTTTATTTCACAGAGCAGTACATTGGCGGTCCCGGCAACTTCGGCGGCGACTTTTCATGGCACATGAACAACCTGATTATCGGTGCGCCGCGTAACTGGAGCCGTGTGGTATTAGAATGGAACCTCGCTGCCGATCCGAACTATAACCCGCATACCTCCGGAGGCTGTTCTACCTGTTTGGGCGCAGTTACTATTTCCGGAAACAACTATACCAAAAACACTGCTTACTATACCGTAGCCCATGCTTCAGAATTTGTGAGGGCTGGTGCGGTTCGCATTCAATCCAACACTTTTTCGGCCAGCATCCAGAACGTAGCCTTCAAAAATCCTGACGGAACTAAAGTGGTTGTTGCACTAAACACTGCGTCGTCAAGCCAATCGTTCAAAATTAAATGGGGCGCAGAATCATTTACTTACACCTTGCCTGCGGGTGCCGCGGCAACCTTTAAATGGGCGGGCACGCAATCAAACGGAACCGGCGGAACCGGAGCGCCGATCGGTCAAACCATCACCCTCAAAGGTTTTAACAACGAATATGTAAGCGGGGAGAATGGAACACAAGCCATGAATTGTAACCGACCAACTGCCGGCACCTGGGAGCAATTTTTAGTGGTAGATGGTGGCGCAGGCAAAATTGAACTGCAAAGCATGGGCAAGTTCGTATCGTCTGAAAACGGGACACAAGCCATTACCTGTAATCGCACCACCGCAAGCGACTGGGAGAAGTTTACCTGGGGCACCAATGCCGATGGCACCATCTGGCTGCAAGGCAACAATGGCAAATATATTTCCAGCGAGAACGGCACCCAGGCAATGACCTGTAATCGTGCCACCGTTTCGGGATGGGAATCGTTTAAAGTAAACCAGTAGGGAGAAAAGAGAGTCAAGAGGTCAAGAATCAAGAGCCAAGATGAAAAACTACGAGGTAATTTATCTTCTTTCTTGATTCTTGCCTCTTGAATTCTTGAATCTCTTCTTATTGTCTTGATTCTTGCCTCTTGAATTCTTGAATCTTTTAACCAATACAACCATTATGAAAAAACAATTCTTAAAACTGTTAACCGGTGCAGGGGTCGCCTTCGCATTGGTTACTTCATTCAGTTCATGTAAAAAGGACATGAACAACCAGTCGAAACTCAACACGCCAACGGCAATCAACAATTCCACAACCACGCAGCCCCGCGCGGTAACATGGCAACTGGTTTGGGCCGACGAGTTTAACGGCACCAGCGTCGATCAATCGAAATGGAATATCGATAACGGTAATCCCGGCGTTAATAACGAGAAGGAATATTACCAATCGGCAAACGCTACGGTAACCGGCGGCAACCTGGTGATCACTGCCAAAAATCAAAGTGTTGGCGGTCAGCCTTATACCTCGGCTAAGTTGGAGACTTTTGGAAAGTTCTCTACTACCTACGGCAGGATCGAGGCGCGTATTAAATTGCCGGCCTTCCAGGGCAGCTGGCCTGCGTTCTGGATGCTGGGTAACAATATTAATGACCCGGGCGTTGGCTGGCCAAACTGCGGCGAGATTGACATTATGGAGCAAGTGAATACCAGTAATACCATTTTGGGCACTATGCACTGGAATGGCGGCAGCGGCCACGTTCAATACGGCAGCAGCACTACCACCACCCCTACCGATTTCCATATCTACGCCGTTGAGTGGGATACCAACAGCATTCGTTGGTATGTGGATAATACCTTGTATGTAACCGGCAACATCCAGAACAACATCAACAATACCGGCGCGTTCCATAATCCTTTCTATATTATATTGAATCTTGCCGTTGGTGGTGACCTGCCGGGGCAGACCGTAAACACTGGTGCTTTGCCAGCCAGCATGCTGGTCGACTATGTGCACGTTTATACCGCAGCAGGCACAACAACGGGCCCGCCAATTGGCCAAACCATCACATTGAAGGGCTTTAACAATGATTATGTGAGCGGCGAGAACGGCACACAGGCCATGAACTGTAACCGCCCAACTGCAAGCACATGGGAGCAGTTTTTAGTGGTTGATGGCGGCGGCGGCAAAATTGAGTTGGAAAGCATGGGCAAGTTCGTATCATCTGAAAACGGGACACAAGCCATTACCTGTAACCGCACCACTGCAAGCGACTGGGAGAAATTTACCTGGGGCACCAATGCCGATGGCACTATAACCCTGCAAGGCAACAATGGCAAGTTCATTTCGTCGGAAAACGGTACACAACCCATGACCTGTAACCGGGCAACCGCCTCGGGATGGGAATCGTTTAAAGTGAACCAATAGTTGAGGAGAGCCAGGAACCAAGAATCAAGAGCCAAGATAAAAAATGCGGAGTAGCAATTGTCTTTTTCTTGATTCTTGGCTCTTGACTTCTTGCATCTTTCTTCCTGTCTTGATTCTTGGCTCTTGATTCTTAAATAGCTATCTTAGGGAACCACTATAAATTTATGACAAGAAAACTTTCAGGTTCTATGGCTGTAGCCGCGGTTATGTTTGTGGCGGCCGCATTTTTAGTATCCTGCTCAAAAGATAATACTACCGGCAAAACGGTAACCACACAGCCTGTCGATCCTCCGAAGCCCGCAACGCCGGTTACTTACAGCCTGGTATGGTCGGATGAGTTTAACGGCGATAGTGTCGACCCGGCTAACTGGACGATGGAAACCGGCAGTCTGAATGTCAATAACGAGAAGGAATATTACCAGGCGGCAAATGCCACTGTTGAAAATGGTAATTTGGTGATCACCGCAAAGCGCGAAGATATGGGCGGTTTTCCGTACACCTCGTCGAGGATGAACTCGTTAGCTAAGGTGTCTGCAAAATATGGCCGTATCGAAGCAAGGATAAAAATTCCGTTGGGTGCGGGTTTGTGGCCGGCGTTCTGGATGATGGGCACCGATTTGCCCACCGTAAACTGGCCCAACTGCGGCGAGATAGATATTATGGAGCACGTTAATGCCGACGATCTTTTTTACGGCACCATCCATTGGAACGGCGGTAACGGCCATGTACAATATGGCGATAAAACTGCCATAGCCAACCCCGACGATTATCATATCTACGCCGTAGAATGGGATAACGCAGGCATCCGCTGGTATATTGACAATACGCTGTTCCTTACGGCAAATACCACCAATAATATCAACAACACCTGGGCATTTCAGCAGCCTTTTTTTATTTTGCTGAATATGGCAGTAGGCGGCGATTTCCCTAAGGTACCTGTCGACGAAACTAAACTGCCTGCAAAAATGTACGTTGATTACGTAAGGGTTTACAAAGCTAATTAAGCGTTATTCTATTCATGCTAACCAAACTCCAGCTTAAATTTTCTTTCGTGTTAGCAATCATTTTATGTTGTGTCGGGATGGGATATGGGCAGGATCTGGAAAAAAAACTGCAGGTATCGGTATCTGTTGGCGCGCAGGAAGAAAGTTTGAATTGGTCAATAGCAGGAAACACTAGTGGTCAGAATCCTAATGTGCTGTCAGAATTGAAATGGAAGAACGTAGCCAGCTTCAACTTTTCCGGCGAACTGAGGTGGAATGTTTGGAACCGGGTAATGATCTACGGAAGCGACAACCGCTCACGCATTACCAGCGGCGATGTAAGCGACATCGATTACGCCGGCGATAACCGCACACAATCTACCTATAATCAAAGCTTCACCGACAATAAGGGCAACACTAATGCCTGGTATGCCGGAGTCGGTTATATGATTTTTAATAACAGCCGTTTTAGTCTGACGCCGTATATTGGTTATGGTATCAACAAACAATCCTTTTATATTTTAGATAATACAGGTCAGTTCCCCGATCTGAACAGCAGTTACTTTACCCGGTGGAAAGGGCCCTTTATAAAAATAACCTCATCGGTCCGATTAATCAACTCATTAAAAATTGCCGCCGATATAACCTATAACCAGGTAAACTACAACGCACAAGGCGACTGGAACCTCATCAGCCAGTTCCAACATCCCATTAGTTACACCCATATGGCCAGTGGATACGGAGTAAATGCAGGTGCCCGGCTGGTTTATCAAATTATGCCGAATGTTGGTGTGCACATTGGCTATAACTACTTCAACTGGCAAACCGGTAATGGAACAGATATGCTGTATCTCTCATCAGGACAGGTTGATAAAACGCAGATGAATGGTGTGTATAAGAAGGGTTGTTTGGTAAGTGGCGGGTTTGCATTTGAGCTTTAATTTGTTATCCAACCCGCGTTTTCCCATTCGTTATTAAGGAACAATGAAGTAGGCGGAAGTTTAAAACTTAATCACTACATCATCACTCACTGCATGCCCGGTACAGGTCAGTATCCAACCGGCAGCCAGATCGGCATCGGTCAATACATCGTTTTTTACCATTTCAACCTTGCCGCTTGTACAATGTGCAGCGCAGGTTGAACAGTCGCCTACGCGACAGCTGTAGGGCAAAGGAATGTTGTTTTGCAAGGCGGCTTGCAAAATTGATTGATTTTCGCCCACTCCCACGTCGTATAGCTCATTCCTGAAATGGATCCGGATATTGCGGGGCGGATAATTAATGGTTGTAGCTGCAACCGGAATGGTTTCCAATACGAAGTTTTCCTTGCGGATCTGATTTGGTTCAAAACCCATATAAAGCAGCGTAAGCCTGATCATCCGCATGTATCCGAATGGTCCGCAAGTGTAAATTTCGGCTTTTGATGGATCGTATTTAAGCTGGGTGCGTACCAACTTCTCCACGATCAAATTATTCAGTCGGTTGGCTTCGCTGCTGAGCTGGTGAATAATTTTCAACCTCTCGGGATGTTCGTTTGCCAATTGCTCCAACTCCTGTCGGAACAAAATTGAACCGGCGCTCATGTTACTATAGATAAGTATAAACCGGCTTTCTCCCGGTCGCTTCAGCGCATATTTTAATTGCGAGAATATTGGCACAATACCGCTCCCGGCTGCAAACAACAGGATATCTTTCTCGCTTTCAGAATCGTTAATAGTGAATCTGCCGGCGGGTTCAACAGCGTGTAATATATCGCCGGGCTGAATCTTGGTAAGCAGGAAGCGTGAGATCTCGCCGTTGGCTATTCGCTTTACCGTGATAGATAATAACGCTTCATCGGGCGACGAGCTTAAAGAGTAAGACCGCCGTACTTCCTCATCGTGATGATTAAACACCAAAGTAATAAACTGCCCGGCTACATAATTGATCTTCTTCCCCGAAATCTCGCTCAAAAAAAATGTCGCCGTGTCGGGCAGTTCCCATTTAATGGCCTCGATCTTTAATTGAAGCATATTACCTAAGCCCGTAGCACAATTTTACCAAACTGCGATGAATGCTCCATGCTGCGCACGGCTTTGTCGGCCTCGCTTAGCGAATACACCGTATCAACCACCGGCACAATTTGATGCTCACAAACAAAATCGATCATCGCATTAAAATCTGCCGGGCTGCCCATCATCGTTCCAATAATCTGCAATTGCCGCCAGAATATTTTGCGCCCATTCAGGGCAGGAATATTACCTGCCGTACCACCGAATACCACAATGCGACCGCCTGGCCTGCAAAGGTCTGGAAGTTTGGCAAAGCCATCACCCAGGGCGCTATCAATAATCACATCAAACCCGCCCGAAAGCTGTAACAATTGTTCAGCCCAGTCCTGCGCTTTGTAATTTACGCCCGCCGATGCACCCAAATGCCTGGCCTGTTCTATTTTTTCGCCAGAGCCGGACGTTACGAATACCTGGCATCCTGCCGCCACCGCCAATTGCAGGGCCATAGCGCCTGTGCCGCCGCCAACGCCTGTTATCAATACTTTGTCGCCTTTTTTTGCTTTGCCTTTTACAAACAGCCCCCGGTAAACAGTAAGACCCGCCAGCGGAATAGCCGCCGCCTGTTCCCAGGTCAAATAGGCGGGCTTAGTGTGAAGGTGCTTCGCCTGTACCTTTACATATTCGGCAAAGGTGCCATCATGGGGCAAACCTAAGATCTTAAAATCGTCTGACTGGAAATTTTCATTACTGCCCCAGCCGTAGCCTGGATTAATTATCACTTCCTCCCCTATAAGGTGTTTATCAGCGTCGCTGCCTACTTCGGCCACAATACCGGCACCGTCCGACCCTAAAATGGCAGGATATTTAATACCCGCATATTTGCCAACGGTTATCCAGTAATCGCGGCGGTTAAGGGCGGCAGCTTTAATCTGCACCAATGCCTCGCCGGGGGCAAGAGTGGGTTTGTCAACTTCTTTAAATATCAGCGGTTGATCTGCCGCTTCAAGCACGTTTGCTTTCATAGGATAATGTATTAATAAAGCGTGATTGCCAGGAACGGGTTTAAAGTAACAAAAAACGGCAAGACATACCATCTCGCCGTTTAAATTTATGTCCCGTTTAAGGATGCAGATTACTTAGCCTTGCTATATAATTCAGCAACGTGATTCCAGTTGATCACATTCCAGATAGCAGCTAAATAATCAGGACGGCGGTTCTGATATTTCAGGTAATAAGCATGTTCCCAAACGTCGATACCTAAAATCGGAGTGCCTTTAACTTCGGCAATATCCATTAAAGGATTGTCCTGGTTAGGGGTTGAAGTTACGGCCAGTTTTTTATCGGCAGTAACAATTAGCCAGGCCCAGCCCGAACCGAAACGGGTTGCACCTGCTTCAGAAACTTTCGTTTTCAGATCAGCAAATGAACCGAAAGTGCTGTTGATGGCAGTTGCCAGATCGCCGGTAGGCTCGCCGCCGCCGCTTGGCGAAAGTAGCGTCCAGAACAGGCTGTGATTATAATGACCGCCGCCATTGTTGCGTACGGCAGCAGGGAATTTCGAGATGTTTTTGATGATATCTTCGATGTTGCCGTCTGCCTCAGGTTTGCCTTCCAACGCTTTGTTCAGGTTGGTAACATAAGCCTGGTGATGTTTGCCGTGGTGAATTTCCATGGTCAGTTTATCAATGTGCGGTTCAAGAGCATCGGTAGCGTAAGGTAACGCCGGTAGTGTAAAGGCCATAATATTTCAGTTTAAAGTTTAACGATAGTGTGTAACAAATATAAAGTGTTATGCGTGACTTTTGTTCTCAATAATGTCATTTGTTTTTGTTGGTCCATAGACCATAGTCGATGGTCTATAGAAGAAGGGCCGATCTTTTATTCTATGGTCTATAGACCATCGTTTATCGACTCCTTTTGGTCTTAAAAAATCCCCTCACCAGCTCGGCGCATTCATTTTCGCGGATGCCGCCCGTTATTAATGTTTTGGGATGGGTGATCTTTTGATTCAAGCGACCGAAACCCAGCTTTACATCATGCGCGCCGAAAACTATCCTGCTCACCTGGAACCAGTAACTGGCGCCGGCGCACATTACGCAGGGTTCCATGGTAACGTAAAGCGTACAGTCGCGCAGGTACTTACCGCCCATGGAGTTTGCTGCTGCGGTAAGGGCTTGCATTTCGGCATGGGCCGATACATCGTTCAGGCGTTCGGTAAGGTTATGCCCGCGGCCAATAATGCGCCCCTTGCAAACCACAATAGCGCCAATAGGAATCTCATCAGCAGCAAGGGCGGCTTTAGCTTCGTTCAGGGCTTCGCCCATAAAAAAATCATCGGGCTGCATGGTAGGCTCATCGCCAAAAGTTACGTACCTCATTTATACCAATTTACTGCCGTTTGGAACGGGTTTATCAATAGCAGCCAACACAATGTCGCCATTCCCGTCGGCAAAGCCTGTCACCAGGAATTCTGACATAAAGTTTGCGATCTGTTTTTTGGGGAAATTGATCACGCCCATTACCTGCCTGCCGGGTAATTCCTCCTTCGTGTAATGTTTGGTGATCTGGGCGCTCGACCATTTTATCCCGAACGGCCCAAAATCAACCCTGATCTTATAGGCAGGTTTACGCGCCTCGGGGAAGTCGGCAACTTCTAAAATAGTACCCGCATGCAGCTCTATTTTTTCAAAATCGTGCCAGGTGATGGTTTCCATGCCGCAAAGTTATAAACCTGTATAAAAATCCGGGTGGGTAGGCCGTTTTATTTTTGATGCAGGTGTCATACTTTTGATGTGTTTTATGCACGGAGATAAAATCCTTTTTTTATATTCGGACATTAAATTCCGGCCCGCCAACTTCAAGGCGGACAACTGTTTATATTGATATGATAAAAAAGCTGCTGCTTGCTTCATCGTTTTTGTTGTTCCTTTCTGGGGGGATTACTGCTGTTAATGCTTCGGTTATTAACGCTGCTGCAACAGCCGTGAAGGATACGGTTCCCAGCGCTGACGTTATGGCAGTAGTAAAAGAGGCTATTTTAGCTGCCAACACGTTTAATGTACAGGCAGTAGCTAATCTTTACACCCCAAATGCTGTAGTCGCCGACGACGAGCCCCCCTATTCGTGGAATGGCCCAACAGCGGGCATACAGTGGGTAAATGCAGTTGAAAAAGCTGTTAAGGATTTTAAGATCAGCAAGTTTAAGGGCGAAATAGAACCGGTAAAGGTTTACCAGCAAACAGCAGATAATGCCTATGTGGTTGTACCGGTTAATTATACCGGCGGCCTGCCCGGCCGTGGGCACTTTACGGCGCGCGGTGCTTTTACTTTCGTATTAAGGCAAATTAACTATAAATGGCTCATCAAAAGCCAGGTTTGGATGCCCGGAAAAGCACTGGAATATTAAAAGATTTTTAGAGCGTCAACACATTACGTCTTTCTGCCAGATAATCACCCGTTTCATCTTTGCTATTTCGCGCTCCCGCTCGGAATCTTACGTATGTAACGTTCGGACTATGCTATGCCGCTAATGCATTGGTGTTAATGCAGAGTGTATAATATCGCTCACTGTCGTTCGGGATGACATACAGGGATAACGGGATTAACGAAGTAAAGAAAGTTACCCCCCAACAAAAAAGGCAGATAAAACAATGTCTATCTGCCTTTAATATTTTTTAATTAAATTCTATAAATCGTGTGAATCATAAACGGTTGTATAACCGATGTTCTGATTGTGCCTGTTGCGGGTTGTGAACGGAGAACCTTTGGTAAATAAACCCATAATGAACAATAAGCCGCCCATTAACAACTCTGGCCAGAAGGCCTTCTCTGAAAATGTATATAACCATGGCGATACAAGCAGGATGAAGCCCATCAGTACGTCGAGCGTGTTGTGGATGGTCATTGGGAACTGTTTCAGGAAACCGGTTTCGTTTTTGGCGAAAATGGCCATAATAAGCTGCAGCCAGCCAATGTATATTGGTAAAAACAGCGCTGCGCTTGATATATTAACTAAATTGAACAACCATGGCGATGCAATCATGGTAAGCGCCAGCAGGTAATTTAAAACTCCGTATACTTTTGTTGAAATAAAAGGCCTCATGTGTTTTGTTACTTTTTTATGCTTTTATGTACTAAATACACTGTTAGCGTATTTGTTTTCAAAGGTATAAATTTTGCGTTTATCTGAAACCTGATTTTTGATATTTATTGTCTGCAACTTATATTTTCACATTTGGTAAGCCTTGCACTACTTTTTTTGGGCAATTTTTGATCCTATGAAAGCAAATACGCCGAATATCACCGCCGACATTATGCCCAAACTTAAACCAACCAGCAGCACATAAGCCCGCGGGTGCGTGGTGAACGGCGGAGGGATAGCGGCCGTCATGCTGTCAACCCGGGGGTGGTTCTCCATATATCGCTGGTAAAAGAAATAATGTATAATAGTTATCCAGATGCAGTTAAATAAGCCGGTCATGAAACCATGCAAAAAGTACTTACCCTGCGCAGCCCTGGCTATAACCCACGAACAAAAAACAAATATCAACGCCCAAAATAAAGGCTCGATTTTTTCGGGAATAAGTGAAACGGTGCCGAAAGCCATTATCAACCCAAAAATTGATAATTGAAAGATGAGTTTCCAGTTCATGGTGATAAGTGATTACTAAAATAAAGTTAACTGCTTTGCCTCAAAGGTGCAAAAATAAAAATGGCGGCTTGCATTGCTGCAGCCGCCCTGTAAACAAGGTTTGGTTTAATTTTATAGTTATTGTTTGTTTTCAGATGGTTTGGGTAACGCAAATTTTAGCGACGCTTTTGATCCTTTTTTTGTGGTGATAATAATAACGCCGTTTTTTGCGCCTTTATCACCATAAAGCGCCTTAGCACTGCCGTCTTTCAAAACCGAAATGCTTTCAATCTCCTCTGGGCTTACCCTGGCAATATCGCTCACAATCTTTCCATCAAGCACATAAACTGGTGGGTTGGCATTGTTAGGAATACTTACTAAAGTTATACGTTTGGCGGTATCTGTGTTCACCATGATTTTGCCGTCGTTATCATCATTGATCTTTTCGGGCGCTGCGTTACCATGAACCGGTTTATCATCGGCTAATTGGAAGCTGATGGGCACCGAATACGCCACTCTTACCGCTTTGCCATTCTGAATACCGGGTGTCCATTTTGGCGATGACTCCATCACGCGCAGCGCCTCCGCATCAAGGTCATTAGATACACCGCGAGCAACACGGACATTAGATAACGAGCCATCGGCTTCTACAATATAACTTACAATTACCCTCCCCTGCACATTGTTTTTCATCGCATTAGCCGGATACCGAATGTTTTTGGCGAGAAAGTGATAAAATGCGTCTTGCCCGCCGGGAAATTCCGGAACCTTCTCTACAGAGGTAAATACTGGTCTTTGATTAACAGGAACGGTGTCAGCAACAAGCATTGTTGGTATGGTAGGGCCTTCCGTTGCTGTTGTTGCTTTTTTTGTTTGGACGGGCTGATTTGTTACCATCGTTGTGCTATCGAGAATAATATCAGGAGGAGCAACGATAGTTGCCGGGCGTGCAAATACCTGTTCTGCCTTTTTATTCACAAGATCTACAGGTTTGCTGTCGCTGATGGTTGCCGATGATAAGACCAGCATCAGGATAAACAGCGGTGCCGACAAGCCGTATTTGATCAGCGCTATCCGGTTCGATTTGTTTTTTTGAAGCATCATGATACGTTGTTTTAATAAACTGTGATTATAAAATGGGTTCACCAACTGATGAGCCGGGGCATTGAAGGTTTGGCTCAGCAGCAGCAGCGCATAATCGCTTTTGCTGGTGCCGTGTTTTACGGCCTGGCGGTCGGCAATAAATTCGTGAATGTGTTTAATAGCGTAGCGGTACAGGTACACCACCGGGTTAAACCAGTTAATGATCATTACTGCTTCGATAAGCAGTACATCGGCCGAGTGCCATTGTTTGGCATGCACATGCTCATGCGCTGTTATCACTTTATTATCGCGCTGATGCGGCGCCAGCCTTATTTTTTTGAAGAACGAGTAAGCCAGTTCCGAATCGGGTTTATTGATCATTTTGTTGAGCACCACCATTTGCCAGATGAACCTTCCAACCAGGGCGCCGATACCCACAAGATAAACCATCATAACAATTTGCCCGATGGTTATCTGCGTATGTGCAATAACCGGCTGAAACTGGTAAACTACGAGTGGGCTACTGTATATAGTGTGCTGTACCTGTTTGGTAATAAACAGATTCTGCACCCAGTTTGACTGGATCATCGGGATAAAAAATGACAACAACGCGGCCGATACCAGGTACAGCCGGTTAAGTTGAAAGAAAGTTTCTTTCCGCAGTAACAAAACATAAAAGCCGTAAAACAGCAGCAGGTAAATATTTACCAGCAACAAGTATTGCCACCCTGTCATGATTATTTTTCTTTAAGTTTTTCAATCAGTTTCATGATCTCATCAGCTTCGTTAAGGTCTATTTTCTCCTTTTTTACAAAGTAGGAGAACATCCTTTTTACCGAATTGTCGAAGTATCCGCTCATTAGTTTATCGGTAGCGAAGTTTTGATATTCGTCTTTACTTATAACCGGGTGATACTGGTGGCTTTTACCAAACGCAGTATGGCCAACAAAACCCTTAGCCTCCAGTATCCTGATAATGGTTGATACCGTGTTGTAAGCCGGTTTTGGTTCGGGAAGCAGGTCGATCACGTCTTTTACAAATCCATGCTGTAATTGCCAAAGCACCTGCATTATCTGTTCTTCGGCTCGTGTCAATTCTTTTATTTCCATAGTTTCTCGGCTTTAATCCTGGTAAATGGCTGGTCCGCATTGTGCAAACCTATCGTTAGCAGTTATTTTAATTTTATAATTTTTTACAAATTGATTGAGTAAGACCATAAACTTTGCTTTTTTGGTAGCGTCCATTCCGCTTCCGTTCAGGTTTAACAGGTAATGATCGATAGTTCCATCGGGTTCAAAATAGATCCGGTGAATAATGCGGGTTGGTTTACCCCATGTATAATTGTGTTGATGCAGGTAAGCGCCCATATCATTTAACATTTTAACATAGGCATTATAGAAGCTGCTTTGTTGAACGCCTTTAAATACACTTTTAGTGCTGTCGGCATCAAGGGCGTTGTGATATTGTTTATCCAATGCCTTAACAGTTAGATTATTTTTGGCGGCAATTTCAAAAGTTTCAGCCTTTTGCTGCGCCGAAGCACCAACGGCAGCAAACAATAATATGGTTAATATGATTATCTTCATGGCTCGAATTGAATACCTAAAGCTATAACTAAAATATTAGTTATCAAAATTTATTTGCTTTTTTATTTTTTTAACCTGAAAATACACCTACTGATACATGAATATTACTTTTCACGGCGCCGCCCGTAACGTAACCGGCAGCAAACATTTGATCAGATTGAACGACGGAACGGGGATTTTGCTGGATTGCGGCATGTTTCAGGGAATGGGTGAGCACACCGAGGCATTAAACGAGCATTTTGGCTTTAACCCCAAAAAGATAGACTATATGATCCTTTCGCATGCGCATATTGATCATTGCGGGCTTATACCGCGCCTGGCTGCCGAAGGTTTTGATGGCCCTGTTTTTTGTACTGCTGCTACCATGGAGCTCGCCAGGATATTGCTGATGGATTCGGCGCGTATACAGGAACAGGATACCGAATACAGCAATAAGCAACGGAAAAAACATGGGCAGCCCTTGCTTGAAGCTATGTACACCGAAGAACAAGCTATGGAAGCACTCCGGCTGTTTAAAATTGTTGATTATGGTGAAGAGCATGAGATAAGGCCAGATATCAAATTCAGTTTTACCGATGCAGGGCACTTGGCAGGTAGTGCTTCGATCCATTTATGGATAACCGAAAACGGCAAACAAACGGCAATTACCTTTAGCGGCGACGTGGGCCGGTACGACGATATACTGCTTAAAAGCCCGCAACCCTTTCCACAGGCCGATTATATTTTGCTGGAATCAACCTACGGCGATTCGCTGCATAAAGACGTTGGCGCAATTGAAGATGCATTGCTGGAGGTGGTTACTCAAACCTGCCTGGTAAAAAACGGCAAACTCATTATCCCGGCATTCAGCGTTGGCCGTACGCAGGAGATCTTATTTGCGCTTAACACTTTAGAACTTGACGGTAAACTGCCTGATCTGCATTATTACGTGGATAGTCCGCTTTCGGAAAAGGCAACTCATGTGCTGATGAATCATCCCGAGGTTTATAATAAAGAGGTGACCGAAGTTTTAAAGGTAGATGCTAATCCATTTGGGTTTAAGGGACTACGCTTCATACAATCTACAGAAGAATCAAAAGCACTGAATGAGGACCCTACGCCGTGTGTAATTATCTCATCATCGGGCATGGCCGAAGCGGGCAGGGTGAAGCACCATATTAAGAATAACATCAATAATCAAAAGAACACCATATTAATAGTAGGCTACTGCGAACCGAGTTCATTAGGCGGCCACCTGCTCCGCGGCGATCATGATGTGTTCATTTTTGGCGAGCAGTATGAGGTAAAAGCCGAAGTGCAGTCGATAAAATCAATGAGTGCGCATGGCGATTATGACGACCTGCTGCGTTTCATCAGTAATCAGGACGCAGCGAAAGTAAAAAAGGTATTCCTTGTTCATGGCGAGTACGAGGTGCAGCAACATTTCAGGGAAAAGATCTTAGCCAAAGGGTTTGGAGAAGTAGAAATACCTTATCAGCATCAAAAAATAGAATTATAAAACATAATATAGAAAAATTTCTTTTTTATTAGGAAAAATTTCTACATATTTGTATATGGCAAAGCAAAAGGCAGCAAAATCTTATAAAACTGAAAGCGGCACATTACCCGTAGCTGCTGATTTCGAAGCGCCTTATAAAACCGGCAAGTGGTTTTATGATGATGACATCAGTTTACTGGCTCAATCAAAAAAAGGTTTAAGCGCTAAGGCAGCTCTTGATTTTTTGTCGTTATCGGGCTTTACTCAGGATGAATTCCAGGAAACATTTAAAACCACGGTTAAAACCATCCAAAACCATGCAAAAAGCAGCCTCACTCTTGATGCCGCCCTTAGTGAAAAACTATTAAAATCTTTTGCACTTTTTGATAAAGGCACCGAGGTATTTGGCTCTGCCAGGGCTTTTCAGCAATGGCTTAATGTGCCTGCGTATGGGTTGGGTAACCAATTACCTTTTGAACTGATGGACACCATTACCGGTATTCAGCTCATCGAAGAAGAACTCATTCGCATTGAATTCGGTAACCTGGCTTAACGTATGCTGGTTTACAGGATAGTTCTTTCTAAATATGCCGACAGGTTATTTGCGCCAGGGCGCGCTGCCCGCTGGAATCCGAATGATGTAGAGATGATCTATGCCGCATCTTCGCGCTCGCTGGCTTGCCTGGAGAATGTGGTGCACCGTGGTGCTGCCGGACTTAACCAGTTATTTACTGTGTTGGTTATTGATATTCCCGATCAGCTTAAAATTGAAATCATCCAACTAAAAAACCTTCCCCACAACTGGGCCGCATTTAACCAGATGCATTATACCCAAACAATGGGCTATGAATGGATCAAAAATGGAGCATCGGCAGTTTTGCAGGTACCTTCATCTATCATCAAAGAAGAAACCAACTTTCTGATCAATCCAAAACACAAGGACTTTGCAAAAATAAAGATCATTAGCAGGCAGCCATTCGTTTTCGATAGCAGAATTAAGCTTTAATCAAATTAAAACAAAACGGGTTGACGAGGACCTCTGCCTCATCAACCCGTTTGCTATTCAGGTATTAAATTTCTTATTAATTTCTTGCAGGCTGTGGTTTTGGCAGCTCTTTACGTGGAATCATTTCTTCGCGCTGCGAGGTATTGTAAACAAATGACGCAATGATAGTAGCGGCTTGTTTCAGGTCATCCTCGCTTAACTTATCATAAGTATCCTGGTTGCTGTGGTGCGTACGTGAACCATAGTCGAGCGCGTCCTGGATGAACTGGAAGCCCGGTATGCCAATCGCATCGAATGATACGTGGTCGGTGCTGCCGGTGTTGCCAATGGTAACGGTTGTTGCACCAAGATCTTTGAAAGGCTCCAGCCAGGCTTTGAAGATCGGGCCGGCCAGCGAATCGCCTTGCAGATAAATACCGCGGAGCTTACCGCTGCCATTATCAAGATTGTAATATGCCGATACTTTGGCTTGCTCAGGTTTCAGCTCCATTGTTGCAGGATCGCCGAAATGATTTTTAACATAGCCGCGCGAGCCGAATAAGCCTTGTTCTTCGGAACTCCACAACGCAATACGAATAGTACGTTTCGGCTGGAAGTTAACAGCCTTTAAAATACGCATGGCTTCGAGCATTACCGCACTGCCGGCAGCGTTATCTGTGGCACCGGTGGCAGCATGCCATGAATCGAGGTGACCGCCAAGCATAACTACCTGGTCTTTCAGCTTTTTGTCGGTACCGGCAATTTCGCCTACTACGTCGTAACCTTGCAGGTCGTCTGTAAAGAATTGGGTTTTGATATCGGCTTCAACAGTAACTTTTACGCCAGACTTAACCAGGCGCAGGATGCGCTGAAAGTCTTCGCCGCTGGTTTCCAGTTCAGGTGAAACGGTTTTTGCAGTATCTGCATAAGATGCACCATTGGTGGTGAAAACTGTACCGTCGCTACCGCGGGCCTGAGTTAAGATCAAACCTACGCCTTCGCCCTGTAAAAAGGTATTGATGGCAGTACGGAGGGCACGGGCCTTCTGCATTGCCCGGAATTGCGGAGAGTTACGATCGAATTGACCGCGGCGCTGACCATTTGGCTGGCTTGTTGCCTTAGCCATTTTATCAAGGTCCTCATCGGTGTAACGAACGCCATCGGCTTTGAAGGTACGTTCAACACCTGGTTTGGTATCGAATATTACGATCTTGCCTTTTAGGGTACCTTTCAGTTTATCCAGATCGGCGGTGGTATCAACCTTAACCAGCGTAACTTCGCCTTTGATCGGACCATTGGTGCCCGGAGTCCATGCTTTAGGGATGGCGATCAATGCATGGTAGTAAGGCGCGGTCATGGCTACGTAGTCCTTCTGAACTTCCCAGCCTTTGCCGAATTTGCCCCATGCTTCGCGTTTGGCATTTACGGCGCCCCATGATTTTAGCTCGTTGACAGCCCAATCCTGCGCACGTTTTAAACCCGGCGAACCAGATAAACGCGGACCGGCAACATCTGTTAAATGGAACGCAATGTCCATCACTTTTGAGTGATTAAGGCCTTCTTCGCGGATTTTTTGGGTCATTGCCGCATCGGGCGTGTTGTCCTGGGCAAAAGCGGTGCCCGCAGTAGCTGCTACAAGCAGACAGGTGTAGAGTAAATTTATTTTCATTCGATCAGTTTTTGACTATTAAAACGCTGTTAATTAGCGTTGTGTTAATAGCCTGGTTAATAATGTTGTCAGTTGAAAACAAACTTATTTATTAAAAATTGCAAAACTGAAAAAGCGCTTTAACAAAGTTGTTACACGGATGAAAAAAGAGCCAGGAACCAAGAGTCAAGAATCAAGACAAAAAAGTTAAAGCGGTCACATTTACAAACCAAGCACTGTTAACTTTTGTCTTGATTCTTGATTTCTTGTCTCTTGAATCTAAATCTAATTTATCAGCAACTTATACCCTCTACCGTGCACATTGATGATCTCTACAGTCGGGTCATCTTTTAAATATTTTCTGATCTTACTTAAAAAAACGTCCATGCTACGGCCGTTGAAATAGTTATCATCGTGCCAGATATTAAGGAGAGCTTCCTCGCGGGTGAGTACTTCGTTTTTACGGATGCAAAGCAGACGCAGCAGTTCGGCTTCTTTGGTAGATAGCTTTTGCTGCGAATCTTCCGAGGTAATTAACTGCGCGGTATAATCAAAAGTGTAGCGGCCAAGCTTGAACGAAGTCTGTTTTTCTTCATCAGCTTTGTCTGAGTTATTGGCGCGTTTTAATAAGGCATTAATGCGCAGCAGCAATTCCTCAATACGGAACGGTTTGGTGATATAATCGTCTCCGCCGAGATTGAAGGCTTGGGTTTTATCCTCAATCATGCCTTTTGCCGTAGCAAAAATGATAGGTATATTGGCGTTGATCTTCCGGACGTCCTTGCCTAATGTAAAACCATCCTTCTTCGGCATCATCACGTCCAGAATTAATAGGTCGAACGATTGTTTGGTAAAAGTGCGCAAGCCTTCTTCGCCGTCTTTACACAAAACAACATCAAACTTTCCCTTCAGCTGCAGGTAATCCTGTAACAACAAGCCCAAATTCGGATCATCCTCAACAAGTAATATTTTCTTCATATTTTTTAGTCCGAAAGTCCGATGTCCGGGAAGTCCGAAAGTTGTTTTTTAGTCCGAAAGTCCGATGTCCGGAAAGTCGGATGATTTGTTTAGTTCGTTAATAATTGAGCCGCTGGAGCTTCTTCCGGTCTTTCGGACTTTCCCGACTCCCAGACTCTATGCAGTCTGAAACTTCAATTCAAACTCAGAGCCTTTTTCTTTCTCCGATTTTACGCTAATCATTCCGTTAAGCCTTTTCACTACGGTATTCACATAGCTTAAGCCTAAGCCAAAACCTTTCACATCGTGCAGGTTGCCGGTTGGTATGCGGTAAAACTGTTCAAATATTTTTGTTTGCTGATCGCGGCTCATGCCCACGCCCTTATCGGCCACGCGAATCACTACCTGGTCGTTTTTGTTAAGCGTACTTATGGTAATATCAGGACTGTTAACGCTGTATTTGATGGCGTTATCAACAAGGTTATAGATCACGTTCGAGAAATGTAGCTCATCAGCATTGATAATGGCATTTTCAGCATCCAGCTGCAGGGTGGTAACGGCGTTATATTTTTGCAGCTTCAGCGCCATACTATCAACCACTACAGCAATCATTTCATTAACGTCGATCGGTTTCTTATCCAGCTTAAAGTCGTCCTTTTCAATACGCGCAATATTTAATACGCGCTCTATGTGGCTGCCCAGGCGCTCGTTTTCCTCGTAAATAATATTGGCCAACCTTGCAACCCTGCTTTTATCCTGTGCTATTTCGTTATCTTTCAAGGCCTCGCTGGCAATCATGATGGTCGACACGGGGGTTTTAAACTCGTGGGTCATGTTGTTGATGAAATCGGTTTTCATTTCCGAAATCTTCTTTTGTTTGAGAATAGAGAAAATGGTATAGCTGAAACATAAGATCAGCACCAGCAACAGCCCCCCGGTAGTAGCCATCGAGGCTGTCATTTTATTTAAGATCAAAACATTCCGCTGCGGGAAGGCCACCCTGATTATCCCCGGATCATTAATTACATCTTTGCCGAAGATGCGCGTTTGATAGGTATCAAACGCATTAAAGGCAGGTTTTTCACCTGAAATATCATTTGCCTTCGAAAATATCAGCGAGTCTTTATTAGCCAGCGATACTTCATAGCTAAATGGTAGGTTGATACCCTTATTGTGCAGCTCAAAACGCAACAGGGTGTCAATCCAATATGGGTCGAGGCGTAATTTAAGCGGCTCGCCATATTTGCCGTATTCTTCAGCAAGGTTTTCTATAACGGTCGATTTGCTTTGCGGAGCTGCCTGTGTTGAGTCGCTCTCACTTTCCAGCAGCTTCCTCATCTCATTCATTTGCCGCACTTTTTCTTTACGATCCTGTTCGTGTGCCCACTCCTGGTTAATTACCGGCAATGAAATTACCTGCTTGCCAAATTGCGGATCGGCATAAATATAGCGCACGGTATCGTATTTATGCAGTTTTTTGGGCTTCCTGGTATTGGTCACTAAAGGGTTACGTACCAATGCCGGCGTAAAACGGCGGTGCACTACGCCAAACTCGTCTGTAAATTCTTCGAACTGTACCTGTAAGTCGTATTTGCCGCCTTGTGTAAGTTTGGCAAACTCCTCATCTACCTTCTGGCTCAAAATAAGCCGCCGCAGACTGTCACGCAAGATGGCCGATTTTTTTTGACGCGCGGTAAGCTTTTTCGATTTGATTTTGGCGACATCGGTTTCCTGCGCTCCGTTATCAATTGCCGGGGTCGATCTCAGTACGGTAACGCGATGACTGCGCATGCGTGCTTTTCCGTTTAGAAAGTTATCCGCGTCGTGCCGGGTAATCCGTGTCACCACGTTGTTCAGCGCCTCGTTAACCGAGCGGTCGAACAATTCTGACTGTAACTGGTATGATTGCCTTAAAAAATATAACTGCATGGTTATCACGCCCAAAAGCGCAAAACCCATTAAGCCAATTATAAAAGCAATACTCCTCTTCTTCATCGTAACAACAAAAATATTTTAAATTAGGCGCAACTGTTTTCCTTTTAACAAAATTTAACAAATTATAACTAACATTTAACGCCTTGAAAGATAGTTGTTTGTTAAATTTGAATAAGTAATTGCGTTAGTATTGAGCCTGTAGTTCTGAGTCCACAGTCTGAAAAAAGCAGGCCATTTAATAATTCTGTAACTTTAATGCGATGCGGCAATATGTAAACATCATTAAAGTTGATTAACTTAAACAAACATACCCCACAATGAAAAAGCTTCTTAAAAACCCCGGCTTCGAGTTTATTTTCTCGGTAGTACTTATCCTTATCCTGGCACTGCCGCCTATGCTGCTGGCACAGAATACCAAAGTACAGAAAGACATAGACATCCGCATTCAGGACGGCGATACCACTATTAACGGTAAAAACATCAAAGACCTTTCGGCTGCCGACAGGGAAAGTGCCCTGAACGATATTAATAACCTGCGTGGCGAAAGAAGAATGTCTGAGCGCAAAGGTGGCAGCATCGGGAAGACGTATCAGTTTTACAGGTTCAAAAGCCCCGACAGCGCAGGCAGCATGAGGAATTTTAAATCATGGAAACACAACGGCGATAACGGTGATAATCTTGTTTATTCCGAAAAAGTTGTTACCCGCGACAGCATGGGCAACGTAATTGAGATGCACCCCGGCAAAATGAAAAAACGTATGCAATTCAATTATGAAATGAATGACGATGAAGACCGCGGTGATATGCGGATGCGTGCCCGGGCCTTTAACCGTATGCCCGGAATGCGCCGGGGCGACCGCAGGAACACCCAGAATTTTGAGTATGACAATATTAATAACGACGGCGTCGCCACCCATATCAGTTTCCATGTTTCTGAAGCATCAGACGACGATCTGAAACGCATGCCCTACGTGGAAGGACCAAAGTTTGAGATCAAAGACCTGAACCTTGTGCCGCAATTCTCAAGCGGAAAGGTGTTGCTAATGTTCAACCTGTTATCAAAAGCCCCTGCCGAAGTTAAACTAAGCGACACCGACGGCAAAATGATATGGAGTGAAAAAGCGCTGAACGGCAGCTTTAGTAAAAGCTTCGCGCTCGGATTAAACGGCGTATATTACCTGCAAATACAGCAAGGCAAGAGCATTTCGCTGAAAAAGATAATGAAGGAAGAATAGATTGCAGTTGGCGGTTTTAAGTTGACAGCACCCGACATTTAAATAAACAAGCCGCTTCGAATTTCGGGGCGGTTTTTTGTTAGCTATCAGCAAATAAAAAGAGCGTCCTTTAATGTAAAAGACACTCTTTTTTATACGCTTTTGCTACAACTAATTTGTAACTGCAAACTCAAAACTTATTAGAACGGCAAATCGTCCTCATCCGGTGCTGCGCTGATATCTGCAGGAGGTGCGTATTGAGGCGCAGGAGCTGCACCGGCACCTGCCAGCGAATTGATCTTCCAAAGTGCCATTGAGTTAAAATAGCTCTTTTTGCCGGTCTTGTCGGTCCACGGGCGGCCGCGCAGGTTGAAGAAAACTTCAACATCGTCGCCAACCTTTACATTATCCAGCAAATTGCAGCGTTCCTGTATTGCTTCGAATTTCAGGTACTCCGGATATTGCGGATTTTCAATATATTCAAGTATAAGTTCTCTCTTTTTTAGTGATTCGGTAACCTGCATTGTAGCGCCGATTTCGTACACTTTACCCTTAATTTCCATGTCGTAAAAAAATTAAAAGTGTAAAGTTAATAGTTACGGGTTAAAATGGGGCGTATTTAATTCATAAATTCGCACAAAATTATGGAAGTTTTCCACACCGAAAGTAAAATCGTAATAACCTGCAACAAAAGGTTATCGCCCTACCTGCAGCAGGAAGTTGAGGAATTGGGCTTTAAGCCAACGCGCGTTTTTCAAACAGGCGTTGAATTAATGGGCACTATAAATGATTGTATCCCGCTTAATCTGAACCTGCGCTGCGCCAGCCAGGTTTTATATTTATTGAAGAGCTTTAAGGCCGAAGACCCGAACGAGCTTTACGACGAATTGGTAAAGATAGAATGGGAAAAGCTGATCGATTTCTCTGGCTATTTCTCCGTATCCTCAAACGTTAATAACGAGCATATCCGTACGCCGCTGTTTGCCAACGTGAAAGTAAAGGATGCTATTGTCGACAGGATAAAATCTGTCAAGGGTATTCGTCCAAATTCTGGAGCCGAAGTAAATAAAACATTGGTTCACCTGTACTGGCAGGATAACGCCGCCGATATTTTTTTAGATACGTCGGGCGAAACGCTGGCCAAGCACAGCTACCGCAAAATTCCCGGAAAAGCGCCGATGCTCGAAGCGTTGGCAGCATCAACCATTATGGCAACCAACTGGGACGGAAAAAGCACGTTCATCAACCCCATGTGCGGTTCGGGCACACTGGCTATCGAAGCGGCGTTACTGGCAACAGATAAGCGTCCGGGACTTTTCCGGATGAATTACGGCTTTATGCACATTATGGGCTATGATGAAACCGTATTTTTCGTAGAGCGCAGAAAACTGAAGGACAAAGCGAAGAAAGAAACCGGGTTTAAAATCATCGCTACAGACTTATCTGCCGATGCCGTCGACATCGCTCAAAAAAATGCAAAAACCGCCGGTGTAGAACATTTGATAGATTTTAGTGTTTGTGATTTTGCCGATACGCCGGTACCTGCTGAACCGGGAATTGTAATGTTCAACCCTGAATACGGCGAACGCCTGGGTGTGCATACCAAACTGGAAGCTACTTACAAGCGCATGGGCGATTTTATGAAGAAAGAGTGTTTGGGTTACCGCGGCTATATTTTTACCGGCAATCCAGATCTGGCAAAAAAAATAGGTCTCCGCGCCGCCAGAAAAATAGAGTTTTATAATGGCAAGTTGGACTGCCGTCTTTTAGAATATGAACTTTATGAAGGCACCAAGCGGGAGCCGAGAGAGGAAGAGTAGAAGGAGTCGGGAAAGTCAGTAAAGACGGAGAGTCCGAAGGAAGCAACGAAAGATATATATACTTAATACATTGAACTAAATATAGCTTTCAGACATCGGACTTCCGGACTAAATAAACACATCTTTCGGACTTTCCGGGACATCGAATCTTCTGACTAAAAATTACATCTATGAAAAAAACGATCATTACGATAATAGCGCTGGTATTCTCTGTCAGTTGCTTTGCGCAAAAGCATGAGCTGCAATTTCCTTTCCAGGCCGGAAAGGAAAAAATGACAAGATTCTTTAAAGACAGCATAAAAATTTCCGACATTATCACCAAAAAGAAACTAACCGGCGTAGTAATGGTCAAATTTACTGCCGATGAAAAAGGAGCTGTTCAGAAAATCGTTGTTTATTACGCCGATGATGCAAACCTGGTACCTGCGGTGGTGGATGCAGTAAAAAAATCGAATAATAAATGGGTAATACCGTCGGGTGAAAAGACGCATGATTTTGTGATGCCTTTTTACATAAGGTTCAATCTGCCCGAAATTGATGACCCGGCGTTGCAAAAGGCTACTTATCAGAATTACAAAAACAAAAGGGCCATCTTCCCGAATAATCAGATCCCCCTTGATGTGGCTACGCTGCTGCCATCGGTGACGATTAGTTATGACGTGATGATGTAAAGCATATTTACGGTTACCGAAGTAGCGTTTATATCGCTCGGCGAAGACTCACCCGGTCGACGCTACGCTGGACCACCCTCTCTTTTGCAAGCAAAAAAGAGGGCGGAAACAAACCATATTGAAGAAATTTCTCCTCCCTCTTTGCCGCCCGCGGCAGAGAGGGTCGGCGAGCGAAGCAATGCCGGGGTGAGTCTTCGCCGCGCGACATGAAAGCTATTGCATTAGCAGATATGTCAATCCTCCCGCACCCTACCATTCCTCACCCACAATATCTTCCTCTCCACCCCGTATATTTGCATAACAGCAAATGGAAAACGCGCCTGTTCAAATCCTCCGTAAGATCATCCATATTGATATGGATGCATTCTACGCGTCGGTTGAGCAGCGGGATAACCCGGAGCTGCGCGGCAAGGCACTGGTTGTGGGCGGCTTGCCCGAGGGACGGGGCGGCGTGGTGGCTACGGCCAGTTATGAGGCGCGGAAGTTTGGAGTGCGGTCGGCTATGTCGTCAAAAAAAGCGGTACAGCTTTGTCCGCATGCTATTTTTGTGAGGCCGCGGTTTGCGGCTTATAAGGAAGTATCGCAAAAGATCAGGGAGATCTTTAGCCGTTATACCGATCTGATCGAACCATTGTCATTAGACGAGGCCTATCTCGACGTAACCGAAGACAAACTGAATATAGGCTCGGCAATCGAGATTGCTACACAGATCAAACAAGCTATTAAAGACGAATTACAATTGACAGCCTCGGCTGGTGTGTCGGTCAATAAGTTTGTGGCGAAGATCGCGTCAGACATCAATAAACCTGACGGATTGAAGTTTATCGGCCCGTCCACTATCGAAGCCTTTATGGAAAAGCTGCCGGTGGAGAAATTTTTCGGTGTGGGTAAGGTTACCGCCATGAAAATGAAAAACATGGGACTACACACCGGCGAAGACCTGAAAAGGCTAACCGAGAATGAGCTGACCCGTCATTTCGGTAAGGTAGGCCGTTTTTACTACAGCATCGTACGCGGCGTGGATAACCGGGAGGTTCAGCCGCATCGCGAAACCAAATCGCTCGCCGCTGAAGATACCTTTCCCTATGACCTTACCACGCAGGAGGAAATGGAAGCCGAACTGGATAAAATTGCCGTAACGGTTTGCAATCGCCTGCAAAATTACCAGTTAAAGGGCCGCACCGTTACCCTAAAAATAAAATACCACGATTTTAAACAGATTACCCGCAACCAGTCGTTCACCACTGGCATTAACGATCTCGAAACCGTAAGCACCACCGCTAAAAAGCTGCTGGCTGCTACCGGTATAGAAGATGTGCGTATCCGCTTGCTGGGCATTTCCCTTTCTAATTTTGGCGAACCGGTGATCAGGGTTAAAGACGAAAAGCAAACCGATCAGTTGAGCTTGTTCCCGTTTTAAGCTATGCACATTTGTGCAGAATTGAGGCCGTTAAAAATGGCATATTCGTTATTGATTTGATAACGAGGCGAATAAATCTGAAATTCTTTTTCCCTTACGTGCAACGTTGCAAAAATTCTTGCGTCATTTAACATGCAAGCTGATCAAAAATTGGAAGCCGTATATGTAGATAAGCATTATGACCTGGTGGTTGAGTGCAAACAAGGCAGTAAAAAGGCCTGTTATGAGCTGTACAAACTGTATTCTAAGGCCATGTTAAATGTGGCTTTCAGGATAGTGGGAAATATTGCCGAGGCCGAAGATGTACTGCAGGAGGCTTTTGTTGATGCTTTCGGTAAGGTGAAAGATTTCAGGCAGGATACTACGTTTGGTCTGTGGCTCAAACAAATTGTGGTGAACCGCTCCATCAACCTGCTGCGCAAACGGAGGCTGGAACTTATTGACATGGAAGGCGACCAACTGGAAAACATTGCGGACGAGGAATTTGAGGACGACACAGAAACGCAATACCAGGCAGCACGGGTTAAAGAGGCAATGAAAGAATTGCCCGAAGGATACAGATTAGTGATATCGTTATACTTGTTAGAAGGGTATGACCACGAAGAAATAGGACAAATTTTAAATATTTCGGAAAACACCTCGCGCACCCAATTTTTGCGCGCCAAAAGGAAGTTACTGGAAATTTTACAACGAAAGGGAATTAAAGCATGAGCAAGCGATTGGAAGATTTCATGAAAGATAGCAGGGAGGAATTTGATGAACTGGAACCATCTGCCGACCTGTGGAGCCGCATAGAAAAACATTTGCCGCCCGAGGGCGCTACGCTGAAGAAAATGGAGAAGAAAACATTTTCTCTGGGCTTTGTGATGCGTGTGGCCGCTACGGTGATTTTGGTGATGGGGATAGGGTTTGCGGTGTACCTTAAGAATGAGAAAAAGGACAGCAAGATTGACTTTGCCGCCATTAACCCGGCTTATGCCCAACAAAAGGCGCAGTACACCTCGTTAATCGAAGCAAAGCGTATCGAACTTAAATCGTTATCGGGCACCGACCCTGAACTTTACAGGGAATTTAACGGAGAGATAGCCAAAATGGACTCAACTTATAAACAGCTGAATACCGAGCTAAAGAGCAGCCCTAACCAGGAACGTGTTTTACGTGCAATGATCCGCAACCTGCAGATTCAAACACAGGTGCTTAACCAGCAATTGCAGGTTATTGAGCAGTTAAATAAAGCGAAAAAGGAACAACAAGACAATGAAATTAAAAGTATATAAACCGGCATTGATGGCCGTAATGGGGTTGGCAATGTGCAGCCAGGGCATGGCGCAGAACATCTCAGTCTCTGTTAACGGCAAGCAAAAAGTACATGTAAAGGGTTCTTTTAATGAGAAGGAATTCAACGCCGGCATGGACAATCTTTCCAAAAGCATTGATGACGGGCTGAAAGACCTCGGAAAGAATATTTCGACCCTTGTTGATAACGTGACATCGAACCTTAAAATTGAAGTGAACACTTCTGACGCTGATATTGATGTTAGTCCAAAGCTCGACCTGGATTTGGGCAATTTGCTTAATAACCTGAACATCAATGTATCTACCAACGATGCAGATAATGACGATAGCGAAATCAGTAGCACCTCGGTCAAATCAAAGAATTACAGCAAAAGTTACCCCCTTGACGCTAACGACCGCATTAAACTAAGTAACCAGTACGGCAAGATTAGCGTTACCACCTGGGACCGGCACGAAATTAAGGTTGATGTAGTGGTGCGCGCTGAGGCAAACAGCGAAAATGATGCGCAAAAATTATTGGATGGCGTTGAAATACACGACGGCAAAAACGGTGACCAGGTGTCGTTCCGTACGGATATAGCGCAAAGTAATGATAGTTTCTGGAGCCTGTTCAAGTTGGGCAACAACGATAAAAAACATAAGCTTACTATAAACTATACCGTTTATATGCCCGCCAAAACCGACCTCAATGTAGAAGCAAGCTATGGTTCTATCGAGCTGCCGGACCTTGACGGAAGGGTGAGGGTGAGTTCCTCGTATGGCAGCACATCTATCCAGAACCTGTCGAACCCTTCAAATACGATTGAAGGCAGCTATGGCAGTTTAAAAGTTGGATCAATGAATGGCGGTAAGCTTGATTTTTCGTACGGCAGCGTTAATGTAGATGAGTGCAATAACCTTAAAGCTGATTTGAGCTACGGTTCATTTAAAATTGGTAAACTAAGTGGCTCGGGTGATTTTGATCTTTCTTACGAGGGTGGCTTTAGGATTGGCGAGCTTTCCAGTTCTGTAAAAAAATTGAATATTAACAGTTCATATTCAGGCGCTACGATTGGCGTCACCCCCGCCAGCAATTTTGATTTTGACATCACTACCAGCTATGGCGGTTTTAACTATAATGATAACAACGTGTTCATCACCAGCAAAAACCCACCCGACGGCAGCAAGCACATGGGCACAACCCGCAATTATAAAGGCCACGTGGGCAAAGGTAACTCAGATGCAAAGGTTACCATTAATACCAGTTACGGTGGTGTGCATTTTGAATAAACATTGATTTTTTGAATAAGATTATAAAGGCTTACGGAGGTTAGAAACTTCGTAAGCCTTTTTGTTTCTGTACCATATCTAATCCATCCCTTTATTGTCATTTCGAGCGCGAGCGAGAAATCTTATAAGAGCGACATTAGCGCCAATGCCGAGTTCGAATGCGTGACGTTTAAGATTTCTCGCTCGCGCTCGAAATGACAAAATGGGTTAGTTTTAATTTTTGTCATTGCGAGGCACGAAGCACTCCAGTCGTCAATGTATTAGCGCCAACGCATCGGCGGCTATCAACGCGACGAGATTGCTCGTTCCCCGCAATGACAAGATGGATTAGATAATTGGTATTAAGAAACTTTTATTTTCCTGATACTTTTCTCAATCGTCACTTTGTCGGCTTTCGACTTGGCCAGTGTAAGTGCGGTTTTCAAATGTTCAATGGCCTTTTCGTTATCTATACCGGTATATAAATAACCCAGCAGATTATAATAGAGATGCGTATTGGTAAGCTTCAGTTTTTCTGCTTCAATAATGGCGGCGGGTTTGCCTTGTGCTTTGGCAAGCGCATAGGCGCGGTTCAATGCCGCCATGGGCGAATACTCGATAATGAGCAGCCGGTTATATAGCTGTAAAATGTGCTGCCATTTTTCGGGGGTATCTCTGTGGATGGTGTGTTGTAAGGCCAACCCGGCTTCGATGTGATATTTAGAGAGCGTAGTGCCGGCTGCCGCCTGTTCCAAATGAAATTTTCCGCGTTCTATCAGTTCTTTATCCCAAAGGCTGGTATCTTGATCGGCATAAAGTACTTGTTCACCGGATTGATCCACCCGCGCCTCGAAGCGCGACGCGTGAAAGCACATTAAAGCAAGCAGGGCATTTACTTGTGGTTGGTTGGTTGATTCGTTAATAGTGAGCAGGTAACAGAGCCGCATAGCCTCGAGGCAAAGGTCCTTCCTTACCGTGGTGTTTTGCGACAGGGAATAATAGCCTTCATTAAAAAGCAGGTAAAGGGTGGTTAATACAGTTTCGAGGCGCTTTTCAATTTCTGATGCCGGTGGGAAAGCGATTTTTACATTTTCTTCTCGGAGCTTTGCTTTTGCCCTCAACAAACGTTTGTTGATGGTTTCCTTATTGCTCAAAAAGGCATTGGCAATTTCCTCGATACCAAAGCCGCAAAGAATACGTAGCGAAAGTCCGATCTGCGCCTCGGCAGGAATAGCGGAATGGCAAATGGCGAACATCATTTGCAGCTGACTGTCGATGATGTTGGTATCAGACAGGTCGATCTCTATTTCGTGCAGTTCTGTTTTGGTGTATTGAATTTCGGCGGTTATTTTTTCGGTAAAAAGCTTGTTGCGGCGTAAATAATCTTTCGCCTTGTTTTTGGCGACGGTGTATAGCCATGCTACCGGGTTTTCGGGCAAGCCTTTCAAGCCCCAGGTTTCGGAGGCCAGCAGGAAGGTATCGCTGGCAATATCTTCGGCAATTTCAATATGCTCCAATCCGAAAAGCTTACCCAACACGGCGGTAATCTTACTGAACTCCGTTCGGAATAAATGTGGTATAAGCTCGTGCTGTTGCATTTAGATAGCTCTCAAATATTAAATAAACGAATAAAGAATACTGAAGTGATCCGGCATTCTTTATTCATTATTCAATGTCCGGTGTTTGAACCGCGACTACATTACGGGAACAATATCCCTTACTTCCACACTGCCGCCAAAGGCAAAGATGGGACAGCCTTTGGCAATTTCCACAGCCTCATCGTACGATTCAGCTTTGATCATCGAGTACCCGCCGATAAACTCTTTAAGTTCGGTGTAGGGGCCATCGGTGACCACATTACCGGGCTTCAAAACACGACCCTCCCTGCTTAGGCGGTTACCGCGGTCAACCAGTTTATTTTGCGCTGCGATGCTGCCGATCCAGTCGATCCATTTTTGAGTTACGGCCTGCATTTCTTCGGGCGATGCGTCTGGCTGGTTTTGACCGCTGTTCCAGTAAACGAAAAGAAAATCTTTCATGATGTTTTGTTTTAATGTTATACCTCAATGACGAATAAGCTTTCCGCTAATGGACATCAGGGTGAATTATTTTTCTAATCCCCGGCCGGTGCCTTGCTGGATGGTTGTGAGGACAAAACCACCGCGAGATTATCGCAAATAAAAGCCTTTCAGCTTTCTCCTTTAACCTCAAAATTATATCACTCTGCAAAGCAGTCCCTTCAAATACTCTCCCTCCGGGAAGGATGACCTTAGCGGATGATCTTCCGGCTGGCAAAACTGGTAAATGAATTGCACCTGTTTACCGGCATCCAGCGCGGCCCAGGCCAGCACCTGTTTAAAGGTTTCCATATCCATAGCGCCCGAGCATGAAAAAGTTGCCAGCAGTCCGCCTTTGTTGAGGAGGAGCATGCCCAGGCGGTTCAAGTCTTTATATGCGCGCGAGGCCTTGTCCAACGCGGAGCGCGACGGTGCATATTTAGGCGGATCGAGCACTACGATATCAAACGTTTCGCCTTCGTCCTTGAATTTTCTTAATTGTTTATTTACGTCGGAGGGGATAGCGGTTACCGATCCGGTGTCGAAACCGTTCAGCATTACATTTTCTTTCAGGGTATCTATGGCCAATACCGAACTATCAACCGCCGTAACCGACGCGGCGGCACTTTTCAAGCAATTGAGTGTGAAGCCGCCGGTATAGCAAAAGCAATCGAGTACTTTTTTGCCACGGGCATGTTCGGCCAGGATGCGGCGATTATCGCGCTGATCACAATAAAAACCAGACTTTTGCCCTTCGGCTATATTGATGTTGTATTTAATGCCATTTTCCACTACCTCAACCCGCTCCGGCGGATGGTTTCCGGCCAGTACGATGTTTTGCGTTTGCAGCCCCTCGTGTCCGCGCGATGAAGCATCACTTTTGTCGAAGATGCTTTCGGGTTTCAGCAGGCGCTGCAGCTCATCGATGATACAAGGCATCATTTTTTCGATACCAGAAGTAAGCACCTGCACGGCCAGGTGATTGGCGTATTTATCAACAATAAGGCCTGGCAGGTAGTCCGATTCACTGAAGATGAGTCGGCAAGTATTGGTTACGCCATTTATCAAAATACTGTATCGACTTTTTACTGCTACTGCTACTTTGTCTCTGAACCATTGCTCATTCACTTCAATGGATTCATCCCACTCCAGCAGGCGCAGGGCCACACGCGATTGATCGTTATAAAAGCCATAGGCCATAAAAGCGCCCTTTGCGTCTACAAGTTTAACCACATCGCCATTGGCGGGCTGGCCTTTTACCTTTTCAATTGCGCCTGAAAATACCCAGGGGTGGCGGTGTAGCACGGCCTTTTCTTTACCTTTCTTTAATACAACCTCAATCATTTGGCAAAGGTAACAAACGTTGAAGAATATCGGGTGAGTGGATGATTACCTCGTCACCAGCAAGGCCCGCATCGTTATTATCGACAACCTCTCACAACAACAATGAATCCACAAAATGTGCATGCACAATCCCTTCACAGGGCGACCATGAGAAAATGGTAAAACGCCCGTCCTGTGATGATACTAAGGCAATGGCATCCCGCTGATCGAACACGAACTGCGCGGCCGAGAGGTGCCTTGTGCCGCCCATTTGCGATGGGTGGATTACTGTCTGTACGCCGCCTACTACGGGTTCGGTAGTCAGCGTTTCTTCCACAGGCGTACCATTTGAGGAGAGGCCTATCTTTGCGCCGAAGGCCAGCAGTTCCAGTTGATCGTTAATGATGGTTGCACCGTCCACCGCGGTGAGCCCTGCAATGCTGTCCACCGCGCGGTTAACTTCTTCCTGCCATAGCATCATGGTATTTTCGTTAACTACCTGGCTCACCAGGTTCTTCAGCTCGTCAAATGCAGGAGTAACGGGGTAGGTTATAGGATGAATGATAGAATCATGCCAGGCATTGCTGCCGTGCGGCACCACCAGCAACGTACCGCCGTGCCCGTGCAAACGCATGGATGCGGCAAGCTGCACCAGCACGTTTACCGAGTCGTTCCAGCCGGTGGGCGAATTATAATCGAGCAGCGAGGTGAGCATTGCGGGGCAGTCGGGCAGGCTCCGGCTATGTTCGTCAATTATCTTTATCTCGTCGCCTTTCAATACAGCTACGTTAATGAATTTTCCAAACCCTTTAATGCGCCTGTGCTTAATTACCAGCAGCCCGGGGTCAATCACCTCCAGCACAAAACAACAATCGGGAATAGAGCGGGTGGTGCCCCAAACGTACAGCTCGCCGCCCTCGTCCCAAACGCCCAGGTGAATGCCTGAACGTTCAACCGCCGGTGCAAGCTTAGTAAGCACATGCGGCGTAATCAATATCCGCTCTTCGAATATCAAAGGCTGACCAGCCAGCTGCGGCGGTAAATAAGCCAGTGAAACTTTGGGCGATCGGCCCTCTTCCCGGCGCAGGCTTGCCCAAAAGGCAACGTCGATAATGGCCGCAACAACATTGGCGGGCGGCTCAGGCGCAAGGTCTTGTCCGCCTTGTTCAAGCGCATTGGCCAGCAGCTTAATAAAGTGCTTTTCAATAGCCGGCGCCACAATATTTGCCGCCTTATAAGTTGATACGTAAGCCATCTATGAAGAAAAAGGATTTCAGGCCGCTAAAATACCGCAATTATATATTACGTGGCATACTTACCAAAACTATTACATATAAATGGTTTTAATAAACGGGTGGTATTGTTATTACAGATATTAATAGCTATCATTGCGTCTGTTAGACACAATAGATTTTCCCCTGACTAAATTTAACTATAACTGACCGGCCCTGCTGCATTTTTGCAGCAGGGTTTTTTATTGCGGGAATTTAAGGGTGATTTTTGATGATTTCACCAATTCCTAAAAACTGTCCTTTTCCCATCATACATTCTCCGTGGTCTCCGTGTCTTCTTTGCCACTCTCAGCGGTTATTTTACCACCGAGAAACGGAGCTAGTCACAAAGAACACGAGAGGAGAAGGGCAGCCTTTTCTTTATAATTTATTTTCAATAATTACTGAAAATTTAAAATTTGTTTTATATTTGTCCTGTCATCGCAGAACCACAATACTTTGCGTCTGCAATCGCCCTGACACCGATCAGCTCCTCAAAAAGCTGATATATTTTTAAACATATATTTCATTAATTACTGAAAATATGAAAACATTAAAAAATCACCTGATCCTTTTCGATGGCGAGTGCCCTATGTGCCAGGCCTACACTCAAGCTTTTGTGACCACTGGCATGCTCGATACCACCGGGCGGGCTGCTTACCAAAACGGTATCGATAATATTTGTCCGCTGATAGATAAGCAACGCGCCGTAAATGAAATTGCCTTAGTCGACACCATCAGCGGCGAAGTCACTTACGGGGTGCAAAGCATCTTTAAGATCTTAGGCAACGCCTGTCCGGTGTTCCGCCCGCTGTTTGGGTTTAAACCTTTCGGCTGGCTGATGAGCAAGATCTATGCATTTATCTCTTACAACCGCCGCGTCATTATCCCTGCAAGCGAGGGCGAGCAATTTGAATGGCAGCCAACTTTCAAACTTCATTACCGCATTGCTTACCTGCTTTTCAGTTGGTTTTGTGTGGGCTATATTTTAACCGCCTATGCCCATCTGCTCAGTCCCGCAGTGCCC